>Ga0307507_10005926_pt1 | contig 19428 bp, 28 predicted proteins | sample 7_EM_MG_FD_207223 | JGI IMG/M metagenome (GOLD analysis project Ga0307507, IMG submission 207223) | Populus trichocarpa ectomycorrhiza microbial communities from riparian zone in the Pacific Northwest, United States - 7_EM | ecosystem: Host-associated > Plants > Roots > Unclassified | place...
AGGTCCTCGCCGATCTCGTCGGTCGGCTCCGGCATCGCGCCCCAGCCGTCCCACGGCAGCAGTTCCACGTCCAGCAGCGCCGCGGCGTCGCGCATCAGGTTGCCCGCGATCCACCACAGCCCGGTCTCGCCGATGACGCTGAGGCCGAACAGGTCCGGGTCCGCCGTCCCCGCGCGGCAGCGCCGCCACGCCTCGCCCGCGACCAGGAAGCGGTCGCGCGGCACGTCGGTGACATCGAAGTCGATCGGGAACAGCCCCCGCTGCACGTCGTCGATCTGCGCGTCCACGAGCACCCACCGGTCGCCGTTCCAGTGCTCGGCGACCCAGTGGTCCTCCCAGGTGTCGCCGCCGAAGTACCCGCCGAAGCCGCACCGGGCCCGCGCGGGCACGCCCCTGGCCCGCAGCGCGGCCACCAGCAGGACGGTGAAGTGCCGGCAGTTGCCCGCTGTGCGGTTCTTCGGCTCCCTCGACTCCACGAGCGGCCTGCCGTCCCGAGCGGTGATCGCGCCCAGCAGGTCCTCCACCCGCCGCAGGTGCACCGTGGCACGGTCGTCGTCCGACAGTTCCACGTCGTACGTCGGCGCGATGTGCTCGTGGATGAGGACACCATGGCCGACCGCCGCGAGACCCCCGACATCGTTCGGCAGGTTCGCCAGCAGGGAAGCGTGCTTGCCCGCCGACGTCATCGGACCCGGTCGCGCGTAGTCGGTCACGAACGCACCTCGCGCGCGGACTTCACGTACTCGACCAGGTCGGGGCCGTCGCCGGGCGCGGGCCAGCCGAGCTGCCGGTTCACCGTCTCCTTCGAGTCCTCGTACGCGGCGTCCGTGGCGGCGACGATCGTCGTGTCACCGCCGTGGAACGCCGAGCCGATCTCGTCCCAGCGGCTCGTCAGCTCCTGCACGCGCGGGTCGGCTACCGGCACGCCTTCCTGCTGGAGCTGCCGCAGCCGCTCCGCGAGCCCGAACCACTCGAGCTTCATCGACTCGATCGCCTCCCGGCCCAGCGCGGCGCGGCGCTCCGCCATGAGGTCCTGCTGCTCACGGGTGTAGTGGTCGTCCAACATCGAGATCATCTCCAGAGTCGTCGTCAACTGCTCCGGATCGGGCATCCCCGAGGTGTCGAGCCCGCTCAGCAACCCGCTGATCCGCGTGCGCAGCCGTGCCACGCGAGTCGCCTGCTCGTCCAGGTGCGCCAGCTGACCCACCAGGATGGCCCGCAGCGCCGACACGTCGTCGGCGGGGCGGGCGAGCACGGTCCCGATCTCCTCCAGCGACAGGCCGAGCCCGCGCAGCGCGCACACCCGGTAGAGCCGCTGGAGATCGCCCTCGGTGTAGCGGCGGTGGCCCGCCCCGGTCCGCTCGCTCGCCGGCACCAGTCCGATCTCGTCGTAGTGGTGCAGCGCGCGCACGGTCAGGCTGGTGGCGCGGGCCAGCTCGCCCACGCTCCACCGCCGTTCGACACCCTCTTGTCCGGTCACGACGACGACGCTAAAAGCTCACGTCGGGTGAGGCGCAAGAGGGAACATCTACCAGGGCTAACCGGCGGCGCGTGGGATTCTCGTGGGACGGGAGCGCTTCGCGCGCTCCTTCCGTCTGCCAGTCGTGGCGCCAAGGTTCGCTGCGGGATCGCCGAGTGCGGCAAGGATCTTGAGTCGAGCGCCCGGCGACCTGTGGACGTACACGCCGGTCTGTTCCAGGGTTGAGTGGCCCAGTAGTCGAGCGATCTCCCACGGGTCGACTCCGGCGTCGGCGAGCCGTGTCGCGAGGCCGTGCCGCAAGGCGTAGGGCGGCCCAGGGTTGCTGATCTTCGCCTTGTGTTGAGCGCTCATCCAGGCCATGTACAGGGATCGCGGGCGGATCGGTCCGTCGCTCATCGGTTGGCGGCCGACGAGATCGGATCGGCAGGTTCCCTTCTGGTGTGGCACCCCGCAGCCCGTGCGTGTGGACGGCCGCAACTCCTCCCATTCGTTGAACAGGTCGATTGCCCTGGTAGTCAGCGGAACGTCACGAGCGTCCTTGTCCTTCGGGTAAGCCTTGATCCGCCCGGCCACCGGGTCGAACGTCTCTTGAACGGCTAGCCAGCCTGACATCCTGTCGACGCTTGGGCGGTGAAGGCCTCCGAGTTCGCCAGGCCTCATGCCTGTTTCCAGAATCAGGCCGGTTGCCAGTCGGTACTCAGGCGACAGGTGCGCCCATATCGCGTCCAGTTCGTCGTCGTCGTACAGCCGCGTTGCGCTTTGCCTCTTGCTTCCCGGTACCGAGATGGCGATGCATGGACTTGCTGCTAGAACGCCGTCGCGAACGGCGGCAGTAATTGATGATCGGAAGATCGCGTAGATCTTCCGAACGTGAGCGTCACTCTTGCCTTGCTGCCGCAGCTCGTTGACCCACCGCTGGATCAACTGGTGCGAGATCAAGTTCAACCGGCGATCGCCCCAGTAGGGGAGGATGTACTTCTGCACGAACCCGTCGTCACCCTTGCGAGTCGACGGTTCAATGACGCGCCCGTCCCACCAGATGGGGTACCACTCAAGCCAAGTGATCGATGCTGGCAGGGTTCCGTGCTCAGCGGCTGCTGTTCGGTGGGCGCGGACCTCGGCTTCTGTGGCTTCCCTTAGTGCATCTCGCTTCCGATCCGTCGTCGGCGTCCGACACTTGTTTCCCCCTGCGTCGTAGTAGATCCCTCTATGTCTTCCGGACGGAAGTTTCTCCGTCGTCGCCATAGCATTCCTTTCGGTCCGATGACTCAGCCATCAACGCATCTTGGGCACGTGTAACAATCTCGGCCACATGAGCGATAGAACTGACTTGCTCGTCGTCAATGCGCGGATCAGCCACAACGACGATGTTTTCGCCGTCGCGAATCCAGAATGCATCGGCGGTGGGCAGCGCTATGCGCGCCACAAGAACGTGCACCGAACCCCCAAGGCTCGAACGATTGCTTAGGGGTGGCACTTTTGCGGATCATTCCGACTTTAACCACTAGGCCAGACGGCTTCTACCCAAACGGCCGCAGAGCCTAACTGTCGGTGTCTGATCGTGTGCGACCTGTAGACAGCAGTGTGGTCACGGCTGCCAAGAGTTCTTGCACCTCCTCCGGGGTTCGGTTGGCTGTGAGCGCCAGCCATGCCTGCGTCTGGTCGTCGCCGATCGTGTGGGTAGTCAGCTGCAGTCCGACGCTCGCCGCGGCGGCCACGACGACTTGGTCGACCTTCACGTCAAGCCCGGCGGCGATCGCGGCGAGAGTGTCCGGCTTCGGGAATCCGGGCAGCACTCCGCTGCGGGTGTACTTGTGCACGGCCGACCCGCTGATCTTGTGGCCGTGCCGCGCAGCTCTCGCCGCCACCTGTTCGTACGAGAGTCCGAGTTCTCGTCGTCGGGTTTCGATCAAGGTTGCTAAGTCCACAGCGCCGCTCCCCCGGTGTTGCTGACTCCTTGACGCTCTTTCTTGCTCCCTCATAGTGGCAGAGATCCACGTTCTGTGGAGCGCACATCTACGGACTGTGGACGATTTTGCTGGATCGTCCCAGCAACTCCCTGAAAATCATCCACGCTCCGTTGACACTCCTTCCCGTTGAGGGCTAACGTCGCCGCCATGCATCCACGCTCCGTGGATGCCGAAGCCGCTGAAAGTGAGGGAGACCTCATGGACTCGCCGTGGATGACCGTCGGGCAAACCGCCTCCTACACCGGCCGCCACTACAAGACCGTGCTTGCTGCCCTGCAGGACGAAGTCCTCGAAGGGCACCAGCGCGCACGGCGCGGCCACTGGCGAGTGCACCGGGACGCCGCTGACAGCTGGGTGCGCGGCAAGAAGTCGCGTCGTCGCGTCCGCGTCGCCACCCGCTGATCCAGCCAACAGAAAAGGGCCGCCCGCGCGCCATGCCCGGCGCGATCGAACGGCCCCTCGACCAAGGAGACGAAACCTCCATGACCGCAACCATCATCCCATCCCCGGCTGAGGAGCCCCGCCGCTCGGCGGGCGCATCCATCATCGCCAGGTACCGCCGCCGCCGTTCGATCGGTGACGCGTTCGTCGCCCGCCGCCAGGCCCTCGCCGAACCCTCCCGCGAGACCACCCCCACCGGCCGTCACCACGTCGAGCCGCCCACGGTGGTCATGCCCCCTGTGGCCGCGTGGCCGACCGAGGACGAGGTGCCCGCCGTACCCGAGTGGACGGTGCCCGACCGCATCCGCAAGGGCCACCTGGACGTCGTCGAGCGCGCGTGTCTCGCCGCCGTGATGACCGAGTACCTCGCCCTCACCGACACCCGCGGGCTGCCGACCGGCTTGGTGGTCGCGCTGGAGCAGGTGCGCGCGCAGTTCGAGCTGCGCCGCCACGCCGCCACCGCGGTCGCCCCGATCGCCGAGCGGAGCGAGATCGCGTGATCACCGCACTGCTTCACTTCCTCGGCCTGCTGCCCGCCGCCGTGTTCGGCGCGCTGAAGTGGACGGCCGCCCTGCTCGGCGTCGTCCTGGCCTGCTTCGCGGAGCTGCTCATGCCGACCCTGCTGGCGGGTGCGGCGATGGCGGCCGTGCTGGCGGTCACCCAGTTCCCCGCGGTGCGGGCCGCCCCTGTCTGGGGCGGCCTGGCCGTCGGCGTCACCACCACGGCGGTGCTGGCCGGGATCGTCGGGTGGGCGCACCTGGCCCACGGGTGGTGGTCCCGGTGACCGACCTCGAACCCGTTGCCCCGCAAGCAGAGGAGCGCCTCGTGCGGCTCACCCCCGCTGTCGGCCTGGCCGTGGCCCTGCTCGCCCTGGCGCTGATCGCCGGGCTGCTGGTCGCGGTCACGCACCACGACCTCACCCACCCGGCCCCGGTGCTGACGACCAGCCCGGGGCCGCGGCCCCTGACCACCCGCGAAGGCATCTCGCCCGCCGACCGGTCCGCCATCACCGCGACCGGCCAGATCCCCCGACCGGAGAGCACCCGATGACCGTCCTTGATGAGGCCGCGAGCCTGCCCGGCACGTACACGCTGTCGGTGCAGACGTTGCGTGATGGCGTGTGGACCGAGGTCGACCGGCACTGCGCTGGCGCGCACGTTCTGGAGGAGTTGGGACACAGCGCTGTCGGTCTCGGTGTGGATCCCGGCGTGTGGGTGCGGGTGGAGCTGATCCACGCCGACGAGGTGGTCGGATGCAAGGAGTTCCGCTCGACCGACTCGGCCGCCGCCGCCACGCCGCTGGTCGCCGACGTCCGCCGCGTCGAGGAGTCCGTCGGCGGGCCGGTGGCGGTCGACTCGGCCACACGGCGCCGCGCGCGGCTGCTGGTCGAGATCTCCTCGCGTCACACCCAGGCGCCGGGGAAGCTGGAGTGCCGGTGCGGCTACCCGTACCCGCCGCCCGCGGCGCCGGACGCGCCGCGGCTGCACGCGGCCGAGCAGGTGCTGGTCGCGCTCGGCTCGGCCGAGATGCTCACCGAGTCCGTGCTGCCGCCCCACACCACGGCGCTGCTCGGGTCCGTCCGGCGGGGTGGCCTCACCCCGCCGCAGTCGCAGACCGTCGCGCGCGGCCTGGCCGACGTGGTCGACGCCCTCACCGTCGCGCTGCGCGAGGCCGACGTCTCCCTGGACGCGATGCACGACCTGTACACGGAGCAGAGCGAGCAGCTGCGCGACACGGCCCGACATCTGGGCTGGCGTGATCGAGCGGTCGACCGGCTGCACGAGCTGGTGGCCGAGACCGAGGCGAAGCTGCGGGCGCGCAACCGCGTGCACGGGCGGTCCTCGCGCACCATCGGCGAGCAGCGCGCCCAGCTGGCCCGTGTCCGCGAGCAGCGCGCGGAGCTGCGGGTCGCGGCCGCGATGGCACAGGCCGAGATCACCGACGCCCGCACGACGCTGCGCGCGGAGCTGGGCCTGGCCGACGGCGTCGACCTCGGCGCGCTCACGCTCGGCGACCTGCTGAGCCGGTACATCGCCGAGGTCGAAGCGGCCCGGTCGGTGAGCACGCGATGACCGACGACACCTTGACCACCCGCGAGATGCGGGTGCTGCGCCTGATCGCGGACGGGCTGACCGACGGGGAGATCGGGAAGCGGTTGTACGTGTCGGAGCGCACCGTGAAGACGGCAGTCGGGCGAGTCTTCTGCCTGCTCGGTGCCCGCAACCGGGCGCACGCGGTCCGGCTGGCGCTCACCACCGGCATGTTGGTGATCGAGCCGGTGGACAAGCACGCCGAGGTCACCGCCGCGTGCAACACCCTGCGCAGCACGCTGCGCTCGGCGGGCCCCGTCGACCTCGACGTCGACGCGCTGGCGGGCACGGCAGCCGACCTGGTCGGGTGCCTGGCCCACTCGGCCAAGGCCAACGGTGCGGTGGGCGGTGGCCGGCATGGCTGACGAGCGCAAGGACTACGGGCCCGCCGGGTGCGCGGACGGCTGCGCCAGGACCATGTCCGGCACGGCCGCGCTGGTGGCCCTGCTCGCCGTGGCGCTGCGCACGCTGGTGCGCGGCCGCGTCCGTCGCGGGTTGTCCATCGCGGTCGGCGCGCTGATCACCGCGGCTGCGGTGCTGCTCGGCTCGGTCGGCTGGGCCGGGCGGCTCGGCGGCCGCGCGGGCGGTGGTCGCCGTGGCTGATTCCCGTGTGCGGCTCTGCGCCGCCCCCGCCTCGGAGATGTGGTCCAGCGGCACCGTCGTGTACCGCGTCCACATCGACGGCGTGTGGGTCGGGTGGATCGGTGACGGCCGCGAGTGGCGCGGCTGGCACTACGGCGGCCGCCGGTGGTGGGCGGCGTGGCGGCAGGACGGTGACACCGCCGCGCGGTGGAGCAGCGACTTGGAATACCGGACCCGCGCCGCGGCGTTGGCCGCGCTGCTGGAGCGCGTCACGGGCCGGGGTGGTCGCTGTGGATAGCACCCGCACCCCGGCGGAGCTGGCCGAGTGGGACCAGTGCGCGACGTACTTCCGGGAGCGGCTCGACGTGATTGTCGCCGACGCCCGCGTCCGGCTCGCGGCCGCGCCGCGCGACCAGGTCGGCAGCGAGTTGGGCCATCTGCTCAGCGAGCACGTCCACCCCATGACCGTGGCCGCCGTCCTGATGGTGGCCGTGCTGCGGCTGGCCGAGGTGCCACCGGCCGCACCCGAAGGTGGTGTGCCAGGTGCGTGACCTGCGGGCACTGCGGGCCCGCTTGGTCGACCGCGTGCTCGGCATCCACTCCCTGCGCGCCACGGTCGCCCCGGCCGTGGCGGGCGGGTGGCTGTGGCACGCGGCCTGCTCGTGCGGCCTGATGTGGCGCGGCGTCGAGCCGACCCGCGAGGCCGCGCACACGGCCACCACGGCGTTGCTCGGCCGTCGTGACCGGCTGCTCATCGGCCGCGAGTATGGGCCCCGCGACCCGGCGGTGTTGTGGCGCGAGGTGCCCACGATCCGGGTCGGCGTCGGGCAACTGGCGCTCCCGGCCGGGCTGCGCGGAACCGGGTCGGTGGTGGCGTGCGACGGGTCGCTGCGCGACATCGACCAGCACGCCGGGTGGGGCGTGGTCACCGACGCCGGATGGACCCGCCAGGGCAGGCTGAAGTACCTCGGCGCCGACATCTGCGCGATCGAGCTGCACGCGATCGGCCAGGCCCTGCTGCTCTACCCCGACGGGCACCAGGTGACCGTGCTGTCGGACAACTCCGCGGCCCGGATCGTCGCCCGCCGCGTGTTCACCGGGGAGCTGGTGCGCCGCGTCGACTGCCCGAAGTGGGTCAGCGCCGAGGGGTTCCGGTTGCTGCGCGCGGCGCGGCACCGGCGGCTGCGGGTGTCGATCTCGACCGTGAAGTCCAAGACGCACCCGCTGCACAACGTGGCCGACCGGCTGGCCCGCCGTCTCGACGTCGGCGACCTCGCGCCCGCGCTGCTGGTCCCCGGCGGTGCCACGTGAGCCCGGCCTCGACGCCCGTCGTCGCCGCGCTGGACACCGCCGCGTGGGGCACCGCCGCCGTGCTGGCGGTGGTGGTCCTGGTGGTCGTCGTCATGGCCGTGCTCGGCCTGCGCCACGACCGGCCCCGGCCCCGCCCGCACCGCTCGTTACCGGCGGCCGCGCCCGCGGCCACCGGCCCACCGCCCGAGCAGGCGAGCGATCACACCCCCTAGTCGCCTCGTCTCGCTCACCGCGGCCGCCGCCCACTCCCCCTGGGCGGCGGCCGCTTTCGACTACCCGCTCGCCACCGTCCGGAAAGGACACACGATGACCGCAGCACAGTGGACCGCCACCCTGGTCGACGAGCGCGCCGTGTGGACCGCGGCCGCGCGTCGCCCCGTCGACCCCTGCCGGCCGCCGACCGCCGCGCACCGGCGCGCGATCGCGGTGTGGATGGCCGACCTCGGCGCGGCCCCCGCCGTGATCGGCCACCGCCTGGACGTGCCCGCGCACGCCGTGGCGGCGTTCCTCGCCTACGCGCGGCGGTGCCCGTGACGTCTGTTTCCAGCAACGAGAACCGGCCCCACCAGTTGCGGGCACCGCACCCCGCCATGCGTACCGCCACGGTGGCGCACCGGGTCGCCGAGTGCCTCGCCGGACGCCTGCCCGCCGAGGCCCTGCCCACCGGCGAACGCGACCGCGTCGTGGCGCGGCTGGTGCGCGAGGGCCCTGTCCGACGTCTCGATCGCCGCCCGCCTGCGGCAGAGCACCTACACCACCGCCCGCATCCGCGCGCGGCTCGGCCTGGCCCCCAACACCGTCGAGCACAGGAGGAACGCAGGGTGACCCGCACCGACCCGAGAAGCACCACCGCTGGGCCGGTGACCTGATGACGTGGTTCAAGGGCGACGACAAGGCCTACGCCAACCCCAAGCTGCGCGCCGTCCGCGAGGCCTCCCGCACCGCGCTGGGCGGGGTGTTCCTGGTCTGGTTCTACGCCGCCCAGCAGAGCACCAACGGGTGGCTGCCGCAGTGGGTGATCGACAACGAGTTCAAGCCCGCCGAGCTGGTCGCGGTCACCACCATCACCGCCAACGGCCGCGCGCCGCTGCTGCACAAGTACAGCCCGGACGCGCCGCCCGAGGAGCTGTGCGACTGCCTGACCGGTCTCAAGTGGACCGAGGGCATGGGCGGCTACTGGATCCACGACTGGCTGCAGCACAACCCCAGCAAGGCCGAGAACACCGTGCACCGCGCCAAGCGCAAGGAGCTGGGCGACAAGGACCTGATCGACCTGGTGAAGCGGCGCGACGGCAACGCCTGCCGCTACTGCCTGATCGTCGTGCCCTGGTTCGACAAGAAGTCCTCGCGGCAGCTGTGCATCGACCACGTGAACCCCACGATCGCCGCCGGGGCCGGGAACCTGGTCGTGGCGTGCATGAGCTGCAACAGCTCCAAGAAGGACGCCACCACTCCCGAAGCCGCGGGCCTGGTGCTGCAACCCCCGCCGGTGGACATCCCGCCGGTCGACGGCTGGATCAAGGGCACCGACCCGCTGTCGATCGCCCGCGCCTGGGCCGACCCGCCCCGGCCCGAGATCGACCCCGGATCGACGGATCCGACCGTCGATCGATCGGCGATCGACCCTCGATCGGACCGTCGATCCGACCCTCGATCGACCACGGATCAGACCGGTGATCCACAACCGGGGGACACCCCTGTGGAAACCCCGATCGACCCAGCTCACACCACCCGTGGTGCACCGGCCGGTGCCACCGGGGACGGCCTGCCTCCTGGGAGGGGAGGGGATGGGTCGGGGGGTCGGTCATCACCCGATCTCCGTGCCGGGGACGTCGGGCCGGCAGGCAGACGCCCGGTAGTCGGTCCCGCCACCACACCCCGCTCCGCGGCCAACCCACCCACCTACCGCAAGACCGCCACCAGCAACCCACCACCACCCCCGCCCACCTGACCGGAAGGGAACCGTCGTGACCGCCCACCGCGCCACCCCCAACCAGCTCAGCGCCGAGATGCTCGACGAGCTGGCGCACCTGGTCTCCGTGCCCTGCCCTCAGCCACCCGACGGCTGCGGGCAACCGATCGGGCAGGACTGCGTGCAGCCCAAGGCCTTCGGCGACCCCGTCGACGCACCCCGACAGCCGCGGCGCGGACCGGGCTGCTGGCGGCGCGTCAAGGCGGCCGACGAGGCGAACCCCGCCAAGGCCCGACCGGCCATGCCACCCGAGCCCGCCGAGCCCGTGCGGCGCCGCCTGGTCGACGCCGCCCGGCTCCGCCGAGACCTCGCCTCCTACCGCGAGCCATGCCGGTGGTGCACCCGCCCGGTGGTGTGGGCGCTCAACCCCAGCGGGCACCGCGTCCCGGTCGACCCCGAGCCCGCCGAGGACGGCGTCCTGGTGGTCACCGTCGACGACCGCGGCGTGCGCTGCACCGAGCCCCTGACCGGCCGAGCCCTGCGCAGCACCCGCGCGTTCGGCCAGCGGATGCACCAGCCGCACCGCAACACCTGCCCCAAGGGCGACCGCTGGAGCCGCCACCACCCGACCCACGGGTAACCCACCAGCCAAGCAGTACGCCCGTCCCCTCGAGGGAATCCATCACCACCCGAAGGAGTCCGTCCGCCATGACCGACCCGATCCCCGCACTGCTGTCCAACTCGACACGAATGTTCACCAGGCCGACCCGGTGTGCCGGCCCGGCGTGCCACCACTTGCTCGACCCCACCTCCGAGCGCGTCTGGTTCTGCTCCGAGCTGTGCCTCATGCTCGGCGTCGTCGAGCGGTGGCGCGTCCAAGTCGCGGCAGCGTTCGAGTCGCTGCGACCGATATTCGAGCAGTTCGCCAACAGCTTCGCCGCCGCCGCCGAACGGATGCAGGTGCTGTTCGAGTTCGTGCTCGTGTCGCCCAAGCGGACCGGGCCGCGGCCGCTGGCCATCGATGGCCACGCCTACCGCAACCGCACGCGCCGCCGCACCCGCCGCAACACCACAAGGAGGACCCGTTGACGAAGCGCGTCCGGATCATCACCAGCCCCGAGCACCCCAGCGGCCTGGCCCTCGACAGCGACACCGGTAAGCAGATACCCGGCGTGTGGGCGGCCGACCTCAGCCTGTCGGTGGGCAACCTCCCCGAAGCTCACCTTCATCTGCGGGTCGTGCAAGTCGACGTCACCACCGAGCACGTGCGGTGGTTCGGCCTGGACCAGGTGCCGCGTACCGCACTGGTCGCCGAGCTGGAGCGCCGCGACGCCCACCCGCCGGAGGTGACCGGTTGACCGACCCTTACGACGACGACCCGGACGCGTGCATCACCCCGGCGTGCGGCCGCCGGTACCACGGCGCGAACCCCGTCCGGCACGGGCTGCGGGTGTGCGGGCACTGCGCCGACGAGATGCTCGACGCGCTCACCGAGATCCCCGACCGCTGGCAGGACGTCGACGACCCGGAGATGATCCACCCGCAGAAGGGCGACCCCGGCCGCCGCTCCAAGGGCGGACCCGCCGGGGCACCGGTGAACCTGACCTACTTCGCGCTGTTCGACGAACGCACCATGTGGGTCGAGCCCGGCGACCTGGTCCACCCCGTCGACGCGCTCGGCGGCTACCGCGACCGCGTGCTCGACGCGCTCGCCGGGCGGACCGTCGAGATCGGCTCGGCCGAGGAGCTGCTGCGCCGCCACCACGCGGGCGGCTCGGTGTCGAGCGTCTGCCGGGCCATCGCCCAACACGGCAACCTCGCGCTGCGTCAGGACTGGGCGGGGTTCCTGTGCTGGGCGGTGCGGCTGGTGCGCGACGAGGTGCGCTCGATCACCGGCGCCGCGCGGCCCGCCCGTCCGATCGGGTTCTGTCCGCAGTTGCTCGACCGCTGGTGGTGCGGCTACCCGCTGTGGCTCCCGCCGCCCGGCGGAACGATCGAGTGCGGCGGCTGCGGGCACACCTGGACCAAGCGCGACTGGCTACACCTCGGCGACCGGATGGGACTGACGCCATGATCAAGCAGCGCAAGCGGCTCGCGCCGACCGCGTCGGTGGCCTACCTGTTCGACGTCGCGGTCGGCACCGTTCGCCGGTGGGCCAGTGAGGACGGCTGGACCCCGTACGGCACCCGCCGCCACCGGGTGTGGGACCTCAACCAGGCGCAGGCCTCGCACGACCGGCGCCACCCGCCCGTCGAGAACCCCGCTTGCCCGTTGACCACGGCCGAACGTATCGTTCCCGATGTTGGTGGAGTGTCTGGATAGGACGCCACCACGAAGCCCCGGCACCGTTCCTCGGTGCCGGGGCTTCGGCGTTGAGCAGGTGCCCGGTCCAGAGCCCAGTAGGCACGCGCTGACCGGCTCGTAAGTTGGGGGCCCGGCGCCGAGGGGTGACCTCGGCCCGGCAGGTTCGAATCCTGACGGGTACACGATCGAGTCGGCCGTCCGGACGCGAGGGGGCGACCGTGCCCGTGGTGCTGATCGCCGGTCCGCCCTGCGCGGGCAAGTCCACGCTCGCGCTGGAGCTGGCGGCGCCGGGCGACCTGGTCGTCGACCGCGACGTCATCGCCCGCGCTCTGGGCAGCACCCGGCTGCACATGCACGCACCCGCGATCACCGCGGCCGCCGAGCGGCAGGTGCGCGCCGACCTCGGCCGCCTGCACCGCCTGGACCCCGGTCAGACCGCCTATGTCGTGCGCTGCCTGCCGCGTGCCGCCGACCGTGAGCAGCTGGCGCGGCGGCTGCGCGCGACCGTGCGCCTGGTCGACCCCGGTCTCGCCGAGTGCCTGCGCCGCGCCGGTCGCGACGGGCGTCCGCCGGGCACCCACGCCGCGATCCGCCAGTGGTACCGCCGCGCCGCCGAAGCCCCCACCCCCACCGGGCCCCGCAGTCCACGTGTGACCGCCTCAGCGCGGCCGTGCATGGACTGCGGGGCCAGCACCCCGGCTGTGCGCTGTCAGCGCTGCTGTGAGCGGCTCAGGGCCGGGCGGCCGTGGCGGACGCTGTGCGCCACGGTGCGGGCCGAGGAGACGCACTGCTGGGTGTGCAGCCGGTGGGTGGACCAGGACCTGCACGCGCACCACCCGCGCAGCGCCACCGTCGACCACGTGGTGCAGCTGCGCGACGGCGGACCCGCGCACGAGCGGACCAACGTCCGGTTGGCGCACCGCGGTTGCAACACCGCCCGCGCCAACCGGCTGCGCGGCGGCCGCCAAGCCCTGATCGTCGATCCTCGGACGGTCTGACCACGAATGTCCACAATGGACAACAGGCCTGTGACCTGCGAAAACGCGGATCACCGGCGCAAGCCTCTGACCTGCGGAAACGCGACTCGGAGTTTTTTTGAAAGGGCGGCAGGACCACCCCGCGCCCAACCCTCCCCCGATATCCCCCCGCACCTTTTTTAGGGGGTCGAGATGGCCGATTCGGGCGCGGTCCGGACCAAACGATCACGCCTGCACAGAGGGGGTGACCACTCCCTATGCGTGGTCGGCCGCTGCCCGGACGTGACGCCGCCCGTCACGCGTCACACCGACTCTGACCAGGGGAAACAAGACGGGAACCTGGCCGCCGCCGGACGGAATCTGTGGTCGCTGATGACCGCCGGGGCGATGCTCGGCCCGATGCAGAAGGTGCTGCTGTTGGAGGCCTGTCGGATCGTCGACCGGCTCGACAAGCTCGACGACCAGCTGACCGGGACCGACCGCGAGTGGCTGTCGCTGGAGCCGCTCGACGAGCACGGCGCGACGGTGATCGTGGTCGTCGACCGCGCGCTGTCGGAAGCCCGACAGCAGGCGTCCGTGCTCAAGGGCTTGCTGTCGGAGATCCGCCAGGCCGGGCGCACCGGCGTGCGTCCGGCGTCGGGCACGGGCGCACCGGCCGCGCCGCAGGGGGGTGGCAGCTCCCTTGGTGACCTCGCCGCCCGTATCGCCGCCCGCGCCAGCCCGCCCGCGGGTTGAGGTCGCACCCCGCTACGTCCACACCCACGGGCCCGAGGCCGGTGCGCTCATGGCGCGGGCGGGCAAGCCGTTGGACCCGTGGCAGCAGGACGCCGTCGACCTGATCCTCGGCGTCGACGCCGACGGCGAGTGGGTGTGCTTCGAGTACGTCGAGATGTGCACGCGCCAGAACGGCAAGGGCGCGATCCTCGAAGCCCGCGCGCTGATCGGGTTCCTGCTGCTCGGCGAAGCGCTGATCATGTGGTCGGCGCACGAGTACAAGACGGCGATGGAGGCGTTCCGCCGGATGCGGACGCTGATCCGCAGGCTCGGCACGGTTGTCAACGACAACCTGGTGCTGGTCGACGGCATCTACATCAAGATCAACAACACGCATGGCGACGAAGGTTTCGAGCGGCTCGACAACGAGCAGCGGATCCGGTTCGTCGCCCGCTCCAAGGACAGCGGCCGCGGCTTCACCGGCGACCTGAACATCATCGACGAGACCTACGCCTACACCGTCGACCAGCAGGACGCGCTCGGTCCGACGATGCTCGCGACGGCCAACCCCCAGTTCATCTACACCAGCACACCGCCGCTGACCGCCGAGAGCGGCGAGGTCCTGTACTCGCTGCGCGAGCGGGCCGAGGCGATGATCGAATCCGGGGTCGTCGACGACGCGCTGGGCTACCGCGACTGGGGCATGGACCACGACCTCGACAAGTTCGAGGAGATCGACTTCGACGACCCGGACAACTACCGCGCGACCAACCCCGCGCTGTGCACCGGCCGGGTGACGATCAAGAAGATCCGCAAGCTGCGCAAGATGCTCGGCGCGCGCGGCTTCGCCCGCGAGTGCTTCGGGCTGTGGCCCAAACGCCGCCAGGGCGGCGGCGCGATCGACCCGAAGGTCTGGGCCGCCATGCTCGACCCGGAGTCCAAGCGCGACGGTGACATCGCCCTGGGCGTGGACATCGAGCCCAGCCGCGGCTACGCCGCGATCGGCCTGTACGGCACCCGCGCCGACGAGCTGGGCCACGTGCAGATCCTGGACTACCGGGCGGGCACCGACTGGATCGTCGCCCGCCTGGTCGAGCTGCGCGAGGTCCTCGACCCGGTCGCGATCGGCATGGGCCGAGGCACCTACAAGTCGTTGGCGATCGACCTCACCGAGGCCGGGCTCACCGTGCCCGACGACCCGGCCGAGCCCGCGCGCGGCGACCTGGCGGTCCTGGACTACGTCGAGATGTCCGCGGCCACCAGCGAGATGATCGACGCCATCACGGTGAAGTCGTTCCGGCACAAGGGACAAACGCAGCTCGACGAGTCCGCCGCCGGGGTCAAGATCCGCGAGACCACCGACAGTGTCGCGTGGTCCCGCAAGGGCGTGGACTCCTCGGCGACGCCGATCGTGTCGGTCACCGAAGCGCGGTACGTGCTGCGCCTGCGCCTGCCCCTGCTGCCTGTCGGGGACTACGACCCGTTGGCGAACATCTGGTGAGAGGACGGCCGCTGTGAACACGATCTCCCGCCGCGAACGGTTGCGCCTGCGGGTGCTGCGCGCTGCCCCTGTGGCGGGTGCTGTGGTGGGCCACGTTTGGCGGAGCGTGGTCCACCACGGGCAACCGCTCGGCGGCCTGGTGCTGCTGTCGGTCGGTGCCGGTCAGGTCTACGGCCCGGCCGGGTGGATCACCGCCGGTGCGCTGCTGCTGCTCGATCGCGCGGTCGACGACCGCCGCGAAGCCAAGGCGGGTGCCCGGTGAGCTTCCTGTTCCGCGCACCGCGCCAGCGGCGGCAGCTGCAGTTCGTGAACCCGCCGATCCCGCCCAACTCGGCGGTGTCCGGTTACGGCGGCCCGCCGGACCTCTCGCGCGTCGAGGCGAGCCTGCAGAAGATCGCGGTGTGGGCGTGCGTGAACCTGGTCGCCACGATCGCCGAGACCATGCCGGTCGACCAGTTCGTCGGTAAGGGCACCGCGCGGCGGCAGATGGATCTCGCGCCGTGGTTGGAGGACCCGGACGGCACCGGGCACGGCACCGGTGACTGGCTCTACCAGTACGTGTTCTCGAAGATGCTGCGGGGCAACGCCTACGGCATCACCCTGGCGCGGGACCCGATGCGCGGCACACCGACGCAGATCATGCTGCAGCACCCCGACCGGGTGCGGGTGCGCCTGGACGAGGACGGCCGTCCGGACTGGACGATCAACGGCAGGCCGGTGGACCGCGGCAGGATGTGGCACCGGCGGGTCTTCCCGGTGCCGGGCGAGATGCTCGGCCTGTCGCCGATCGAGCTGCACTCGCTGACCATCGGGCTGGGCTTGTCGTCGCTTCGGTTCGGGGCGCAGTGGTTCCACGACGGTGCGCACCCCAGCGGCATCCTGTCCAACTCCGAGCTGGACATGGCGAACAAGACGCAGGCCGACACCGCGAAGGCGCGGTTCATGGCCGCGATCCGCGGCACCCGCGAGCCGGTGGTGTTGGGCAAGGGGTGGACGTTCAAGGCGATCCAGGTCGCGCCCAACGAGTCGCAGTTCCTGGAGACGAACAACTACACCAGCGCCGAGTGCTGCAACATCTTCGGCCCCGGCTTCGCGTCGGTGTTCGGGTACAGCACCGGCGGGTCGCTGACCTACACCAACGTCGAGCAGCGCTCGCTGGATCTGCTGACCTACGCGGCGGATCCGTGGCTGGTGCGCATCGAACGCACGATCTCGCGCCTGCTGCCGCCCGGTCAGGAGATCAAGTTCAACCGGCGGGCGCTGGTCAAGACCGACCTGCTCACCCGCTACCGCGCCCACGAGATCGCACTGCGCAACGACTGGATGGTCGTCAACGAGGTCCGCGACGTCGAGGACCAGCAGCCGGTGCCGTGGGGCGACAAGCCGATCGAGAACAAGAAGCCGATCCAGGGGCGCGATCCCGAACCCGAAGGGGGGCAGTGATGACCGTCAAGAGCGACCGGGCCAAGGCCACCGGTGGTACCGAACGCCGGGCTTACCCGGTGCAGCTGGAGGTCCGCGCGCAGGGCAACGGCGCGGCCGTGGTCGAGGGGTACGCCTCGGTCACCGAACAGCCCTACGAGATGTGGGACTGGATCGGCTCCTACAGCGAGGTCGTGCGCGCGGGCGCGTTCGCCAAGACGCTGAGCGAGAACCCGCAGACGCAGCTGCTGCTCAACCACGGCGGCCTGTCGATGGCCTACACCCGCGCGGGCACGCTGCGCCTGGCCGAGGACTCCACCGGCCTGAACATCGCCGCGGACCTCAACATCACCCGCGGCGACGTCAGCGACATGGTCACCGCGATCAGGGACAAGAACGTCGACGAGATGTCGTTCGCGTTCCGGGTGCCGGTCGGCCGGTCGCTGTGGTCCCCGGACTACGACGAGCGCTCGATCCTCGAAGTCGACATCCACCGCGGCGACGTGTCCGTCGTGAACTTCGGCGCCAACCCCGGCACGTCGGTCGAGGCCCTGTCCATGCGCGGGCTCGACGTCGACCGCCTGGACCCCGCAGCCGCGGCCGAACTGCTGGCCCGCCTGCAGAAGCGCGTGGCCCCCGAACCGGCCCCGACTGCGGGCCACCCCCTGACGTTGTACCTGGCCCAGGCCGAGGCCTTGGGCCTGTAGCAACACCCCCTGCTTCACCGCACGCGCCGGAGCACCGCGCCGGAGCGCAGCCTTGTGCTGCGCCACCACCCGGAGCCACCACCCGGACGGGCCGCAGGGAGCCCCTCACCACAACCCCTCACGTCACGAAAGGACGGGCTCCCATGTTGGAGTTCCTGCGGCAGCAGCTCGCCGAGCTGCTGACCAAGCGCGCCACCCTCAAGACCGAGATGGACGGTGTGCTCGCCGCGCCGACCACGGAGAAGCGCAACCTCACCGACGCCGAGGCGGTGACGTTCGCCGAGAAGCGCGACGCGATCAAGGCGGTCGACGAGCAGACCGACGCGCTGCAGGCACGCATCGCCGACCTGGTCGACGAGGAGACCCGCTCGGCCCGCGCCGAGGCGCTGCGCGCCGAGCTGGACCAGACCGGTCAGCAGCGTTCCCCGTCCCCGGCGGTCGTCACCTACGAGCAGACGACCTACCACCGCGGGTCCAAGCACTCCTACTTCCTCGACCTCGCGCGCGCCCAGCTCGGTCGCGGCGACGCCGACGGCGGTGTCGGCCAGGCGCAGACCCGGCTGCAGCGGCACGGCAAGGAGATGGACGTCGAGCTGCCCTCGCGGGAGAAGCGGCGCGAGGCACGCGCCCGCGAGCAGCTGTCGCAGCTGGACCGCGACGAGCAGATCCGGCACGCCGAGTCCGGGTTCGAGAAGCGCGTCAACCCCAACCGCACGGACGGGCAGGGCGGCTACTTCGTCCCGCCGCTGTGGCTGATCGACGAGTTCGTCGACCTGCCGCGGTTCGGTCGGGCGTTCCTCAACACCTGCCGCACGATGGAGCTGCCGGTCGGCACGGACTCCATCAACGTGCCGAAGGTGTCCACCGGCTCGGCGACCGCGATGCAGACCGCCGACGGCGCGGCGGTGCAGAGCACGGACATGACCGACACGTTCGTCACCGCGCCGGTGCGCACGATCGCCGGTCAGCAGGACGTGGCGATCCAGCTGCTCGACCAGTCCCCTGCCGGGTTCGACGAGATCACGTTCACCGACCTGATCGCGGACCTCAACCAGAAGCTGGACGTGCAGGGCCTCAACGGGACCGGGCTCAACGGCCAGCTCAAGGGCGTGTTCGCGGTGTCGGGGGTCAACACCGTCACCTACACCGACGCGTCGGCGACGCTGGCCGAGATGTGGCCGTTCCTCATGCAGGCCCTGTCCCTGTCGTCGAAGAACCGCAAGATGATGCCGTCGGCGATGTTCCTCACGGGGTCGCGGTGGTTCTGGATGGCGTCCTACCTGGACACGCAGAACCGGCCGCTCATCACCCCGGAGACCAACGCGCCGTTCAACCCGATGGCGCTGCAGACCGGTGGCGACGTCGAGGGTCCGGTCGGCCGGATCCTGCAGTTCCCGCTGATCGCGGACGGGAACATCCCGTCCAACCTCGGCGCCGGCACGAACGAGGAGTGGATGTTCGCGGGCCGCACCTCGGACATGTACCTGTGGGAGGGCGCCAAGCGCACCCGCGTTCTGCAGGAGGTGCTCAGCGGCACCATGCAGGTCCGGTTCCAGGTCTACGAGTACGCGGCGTTCATGCCCGACCGTCGTCCGGAGCAGCTCTCGATCCTCAAGGGCACGGGCCTGCTCGCGCCCGCCGGCTACTGACCCCACCCCGCCGCAACGCCCGGCGGCCGCCACCGCGCGGCCGCCGGGCGTTGCTGCCCCACGAACATCCCGAGGGGAGCAAGGACCCATGTCGGAACCGAACATCATCGGCGAGCTGCGGGCGCTGCGCATCGAGCTGGCCACCTACGAACGCGGCGGCCGGGAGGACCGGGCCGAGCAGGTCCGGCGCGAGATCGGCGGACGGCTGGCCGTGGTCCGCGCCGACCTCGGCAAGTACGAGGGCCGGGTCGAGAACCTCGCCGTGACCGGTGACCACGTCGTCGCGGCCGAGGCGCTCACCGCGGCGCAGTTGCTGCGTGACGGCCTGCTCGACGTGTTCCCCGAGGCGACCCTCGACGACCTGGTCA
>Ga0307507_10005927_pt1 | contig 19428 bp, 12 predicted proteins | sample 7_EM_MG_FD_207223 | JGI IMG/M metagenome (GOLD analysis project Ga0307507, IMG submission 207223) | Populus trichocarpa ectomycorrhiza microbial communities from riparian zone in the Pacific Northwest, United States - 7_EM | ecosystem: Host-associated > Plants > Roots > Unclassified | place...
TCGTCATGTGAAAACCTATGAGTCAACTGATCTCATAGTGTAAAAGATAACAAACCGATGACTAATAACTATTAGTCATGTGAGAGTCTGCCTTGCTTAGTCACCGTTTGTGACATGTAGTTCCTCACGAACCATCTCCTCTACACACCCGGCAATCGAAATCTCAACACCATGAGAATTCATCGTCAACATCCACCCCCACACTCTCCGTGAGCTGCACCCCCCCCCCTCCCACCTTACTTCCCTTGTCATGTCCCTGGGCTCTGGCTTCCTTGTTTCCAGGGGTCATTTGGCTCTACTCCCCCCTCTTTGCACTTGCATTTCGCTGTCTCGCTTAGCGCTCGCACGGTCGGCAAGACCTTTTCGCCCCTATTACAGCTGACTGGGACTATAGTTCGTAGTAGGAGAAAACTTTTCAACACGCCATGGTCGATTTCTTTATTCTCTTCTTCACCTTTAGAGGCTGCCTAGTCGGACACACACTCGGTTACCAATAGTTTCCACAGTTATTGGGTTTACCCCTCCTCCTACCCCCTCCAGTCTCGTCCCAGTGTTCGGTGACCGCTACCATCCACTCACTTGGCTGGCGCCCTACTGCCCCTTCGCCTTTCCCACAGCTTCTCAACCGTCGCAGCCCTCCGTTATGCTCAGTTATTATATTGCACTGTCTCGGTGGCGGATGTTAACCCCTTAGGTTTATCAGCAAAATGTAAAAACCAGTCCTGGTCCACCAAGAGGGGTTAGGGTCCCCCTGGTCCTCCTGGTCCACCCTGATCCACCCTGCTCCACATTTTCAGCAAAATTTCAAAAAGTGTGGATCAGAATAGATCAGAGTGGACCAGGTGGACCACGGGGACCACAACCCCCCTTGGTGGACCAGGAGCGTTCAGGACCACCTTGGACCATGCTCCGACATTTTCCTGATGGCCTTCTTTAGTTATTCCTGCACAGTCGCGTTGTTTTTGTGGCCCCCCGCCTCCCCATTGTTCTTCCTTCATTGTTGTTACTTTGGGTTTCATTAATAGTTATAACATTAATTTCATATGTTGGTGTCTTCGGCCAGGGCTTTCCTGTTGATTCCTCCCCCTGTGTTTATTTGTATTTTTCTTTTCCACCGCCTAGTCGAAGGGGGATTTCTTATTTGAGGTGGCTGGTGTACAGTTGGTCTCATACCAGAAAGACTTGGGTTGATGGCTTTTTCCCTGGCGCCGGGAGGTTTTCGTGTTGATTTACAGCTTTTTTGTTGTCATAGCTAGCGCTACATGCATGTTTTGTACCTTATAACAAATACCACTAATATAAAAATAAAAATAAAAATACAAAAAGTGCAGTGTAGTTCCTCATCTCCTCTACACCTCCCGCGATTGAAATCCTGACACCATGAGAATTCATCGTCAACATCTACCACTCCTGCACTCTCAGTGAGCTGCACCCCCTCCCTACTGCCGTACTTCTCTTATCATGTTCTTAGACTTTGGCGTCCTTGTTTCTAGGGGTCGTTTGGCTCTCTCCCCCTTGCTCTCAGCTCACGTTTTTCATCACCTCGCTTAGTGCTTGCACAGTCGGCAATACCCTCTCGCCCATGTTACAGACGGCTAGGACTACAGTTCACAGTAGAAGAAAACTTTTCAACAGACCAAAATCAATTTCTTCGTTCTCTTCTTCATCTTTAGAGGCTGCCTAGTCAGACACACACACAGTTACTGATAGTTTCTACGGCTTTTGAGTCTACTCTTTCTCCTTTCCACCCAGTCTCGTCCTGTTGCTTGGTGTTAGGGGTAGCCGGTCAGGTAACTTACGATACCGGACTAGGCCTTATACTCGAGTGGTTCTATAGATCGAGAATCTTGTCTAGGAAGGCTTGTAGTAAAGTGTAACTAAGTTACTCGCGTCGTGTAAAGATAGAGTGAGGAAATAATAGTTTTGAACTTATTATATTGATAAGATCTCTTCTCCGGTGCTTGATGATTCTGTTTAAGCGAGGGAGGCACTTCGATATTTATATTCCGCGTCTGAGTGTTCGCGGGCTACATGTCCTAACCATACTAACTAAGTATCGACCGAACAATGTTCTCTAAACTCTTAAGTGCGAACACCTCTTGACCCTGACAACTGTTCGACTCCATGCTCAAATTATGAAGACGTAGATTACCATAATATCGTGAGGGTGTGTCAGTCCCGCAGGTAATAGGCTAATCTAGAGTACAGGTAGCCGACTAATGCCAACGTAATAATGTCTCTTCACCGAACCCTATATGAAGCGGCCAACTTCAAAGGCGTCAGACCATTCAATGCACGGGGTCTTGTCACTGTCTGCGCATCAGGTTTCCGAACTGACTTGTGGCAGCAATCGCTCGAATAGCAGTTTGCGCTCACTATCTTATGTTCGTACTGACTGGTTCTGAGCGGGCCCGGAGGTCTCCGCTATGTGTCTTCTGGTATCGTCCTACGATATTTTACCTAAGTGTTCATTCTGATTCCGTCCGTCATCCTAGAGAACTCTCGTTCCTACCCTATGGGCATCCTAAAACGGGAACGCACACTTAAATCTCTCAGACGCCTTTGCGCTATTATCGCCATCATTTATGACTTGTTGCATAATTATATTTTAACTAATAATAACTATAACGCGGCTGTGAATCGAACACGTAAGCCTATAGTCGGAGGCACGTGACTATCATCTTAAGCTAGACCGAGATGTATTTTTTTAGTTGTATTTTGACTGATTGGTACGCAGGGGTCTGTGCATGAGCCTTAGGGGTTGGCATTCTTGGTATGCCTAACACTTGGTTACAGCTACCATCCACTCCCTCAGCTGACACCTCACAGCCCTCGTATACCTTGCAGCTCACTCCAAGGTCGCACCCCCTCAGTTACGCTCAGTCATCATATTGCACTATCTCAGTGGTGGATGTCTACGCCTTGGATTCTTATGTAATGCTTTGCATGGTCGCTTGTTTTGTAACCCACCCCACACTCCTATTGTCATTCTTTAGGTTTCATTTGCTGGTGGTTTTATCTATTATTTCCGATGTCGCAGAGTCTGGCAAGAGTTTTCCTGTTGGTTCCTCCCCATATATTCATTTGATTTTTCTTTTCCACCCGCTCAGTCAGAGATGGATTTCTTATTTGATGTGGCTGGTGTGTGGTTGGTCCCAGACTAGAGGGACTCAGGTTGATGGCTTTTTCCCTAGCGCTGGTTGGTATACAGAGGTTTTTCATTACCATAACTGACGCTGCACATAGTTTTTGTATCTAGTTGACGAAAAAATAAGCACATGCTATAAAAAAAGACAAAAAAAACTGCAGTATAGTTAGATCCCCACTGGCATACAAGCATCTAAGCTACGACCCAGCACACCCTTCAGGGTAAAAACTAGCGGCCTGAAAGGGTCAGCTTAGGAAATAGCCGAAATACAATCTATTGTTCTTTACAAGTTGACCTAATATTCTTCACGAGACGAGACACATACACGGAGGCAATCCGCCAGGAGTTGCAAAGACACGATGATAGCTAGTCATGCTGTCGAACACAAAAGTGTGCAGAACATGGTCTCATCTTAGCAAGATGGGTATGATTAGTGTCGTCCCCTGCATCAGGGAAATGTCGGAGCATGGTCCAAGGTAATCCTGAACGCTCCTAATCCACCAAGGGGGGTCGTGGTCCCCGTGGTCCACCTGGTCCACTCCTATCCGCCCTGATCCACACTTTTGGAAATTTTACCTAACATGTGGATCAGGGTGGATCAGGGTGGACCAGGAGGACCAGGGGGACAATAACCCCCTTGGTGGACCAGGAGTGGTTTTTACATTTTGCTAATGCTATTCATGCTATGAGACCCAGGTTGGGTTCGTAATAGTGGGAACAACATTCGGGCTTTGAGCAAATGGTTCCCGAATATTTGACTTCTGTCAAACTACTATTAGTCTGGAAGTTCGGGGCATGGATAGAGTGAATGCTGAGAGCCTATCGGGAGGGATATGCATATTGTGCTTCTAACTTTTATGAAATGATTACAAAAACCTATAGAAGCTACTGCAGAGTGTCAAATTCTCAAATAATTGTATATAAATAATTTGCTTTCTTTCATACAATCGATCACTCATAGTCTTGGCACTGTTGTGGCACAGCCACTGTTGCATTTGACTGTGCTACATGGTTCACCTTTTTCCCTTGATGAATCTATAAGTAAGAGATAAGGAAGCAAGGTATTAGCTAACTCATGATAGGTGTTTATGAGAAGAAAGTAGGTGTTAGCTTATAGAGATCCAAAGAAGTAGTTGGTTGATTGATGTTCTCAGGAGGAAGGAAGGGACGACCACTATTTATAGATAAAATTTAATCATATGGTGCCAAGAAGAATTTTTTTCCCCTAAAGCTAAAGTAAATACTATGCATATCTCCTCGTTACATGAGACATGGCAAAATCTCTCTCATGCATTAGCACGAAAATTTTAGCCCTTTATGGCTAGATAGTCACGTGGTTTATAATATTTGGCTGGGGAGAATGAGGTGGTGAGTCAGCAGTCAGATATTAGAAGTTATGAGCTATCGTAGCCATAAGGGGCTAAACTTTTCGCGCTAATGCATGAGAGAGATTTTGCCATGTCTCATGTAACTAGGAGATAATGGGCCACTCGCCACCCTGATCACTCGCCCCTTTTCTTGGCATCAGTGTAATTGGCAGACAGCTGACTTATAGTACCAAGATTATGATATTTTTTCGACAATGTCGATTGTTTCTCTTTTTAGTCTAACTGAAGACCAAGAACATAGGTGCCAGGGAAAACAGCGAGTGCCCCAGGACAGCGACTGGCCCATCATGCGCAGTACTTGAGTATCTGAATATTCATGTTAGGCTGTGTAATCTAAAAAATCCCTGCATTTTTCCAAAGTTATGGTGGTACGTGGATGGGGGCCTTTTGAGGATGACCATTTTGTATGGAAGACCTGGTGGGTCCATTTCTTTTGTCGCCAAGATCGTAGTGTGGCTTAAACTCTAATCTATCATACCGTACGGTACTCGCTTAATACCCTAGTGCTCGCCACATGAGCCCTGGAGCCTTACTTCCCCAGCAACTGTTGTCAAACCTTGGCAACCGACCGGCTCAACCAAGCTCCCTCTTGCTCTCCCGCTCTCTCTTATCTAACCCTACTGTTCTTTGTGTCAGGAAAATCAACAATGCCTCTAACCAAAACCCCCTGGCACCCCCTCCCGTTAACCACCCCGAACCGCTCCATCCCACCACTACTCCTGCAATCGACCTTCACATCAGCAACCTATACAATTCACCTAACGGACCTGGTAAATATATGGTCGGAATCCCTTTCCAAACGTGAGATCTTGGCTCGTGCCGAGCGCGACAGTAGTGCCATCGATCCGAGTGAGGACGTGAGCCAGTTGCCCATACTTCTGGAGAAGCTGGAATCTGCACTCGGTAGGAAGAGGGATGACGACGCGGTTGATGTGGAGATCTCGCTCGGGAAAAGCGGGCTTAGGCTCAAGACTACGACCGAGCTGCCAAGGCCCTTGGGTGATTTGAAGTGGACTTTTGAGCTTAACCCTGTTGGTGGGGTGGAGCTTGTAAATTTGTTGGTGCTGCCCGCTTTGAGTGAGGTTGCCACTCTAAGGGATATGGTTGAGAGCTTAATGACGGTTATTAAAGAAAAGGATACTGTGCTCGAGAGGCTGGTAGAAGGTATGGGGGAGGCGGGGATGGATGTTAGGACTACGGTTGGTGGAGGTAGAAGAAGGAAAGGGTTAGAGAAATTTGATCTAGGTAGGTGGAGAGGAGAATTTTTGGGCGGGGATAAGAGAGCAGGGGAGGTTGTTAGCGAGGTTTTTGGGCAGGATTCAGAACAAGAGATTCCTGGTGTTAAGGGGTTAGGCGGGGAAGCCGGTGAATGGTGGAGAGGACTAGATCAGGATGGAAATGGGGAGGAGAAAAAGAATCATCCGAGGAAAAGGTCCGAGACTAGAGGAGGCATCCAAGGGAAATTTCTCCAGAAACCAATACCAGCAAAGCCAACTTCAGACACTGACGATGAATTTGAGGTATGTTGGTTTCGATGGGTTCCGCTCTTTTATCTTTGAAGACATTCTCCACGGGGATAAGCTTGTTTCCTGTGCCAATGGTGGCGAGTTGCCTTTTCCATGAGTCCAGCGAACTTTGCACTCGTGAGTCTGTATGCGGATAAGAATCAGCGCAATTCCACCATCCTATCCCTAAACTTCCGCCTATTGCTATACCTAATATGACCTCCTCATATTAACACGTTCCCCCCTTTAGGTTCAAAAAACTCCACCCCGAGCGTTGGGACGAACCCCTCCGTCGATCAAGAGACCACAAAGCATTTCCCCACCTCCCTTCAGGAGGAAGCTAAAATCTCCTACTCCGCCCCGTGCCCATCGTGCCCACGATGAAACCGCTTCGGAGGATGATGACCTCGGTGTTGTCCTTCCGGCTTCTCGAAAGCCAGCCTCTCCCTATGTTTCAAAGGCTCTCTCGCCACCCAAAATTTCCCCCCCACCTACGAAGCGAGCCATTGGGAAGATCGGTGGGGTTGGGAAAACTGCAAGTCCTAGCCCCGCGCCACTTGATATCCCAATGGCAGATACCGAAGAAACAGGGGATGAGGATGATGCCTGGATTTCAGTAAACAAAGGAAAAGGAAAGGAAAAAGAGACAGAAGCCAACGATGATATACCTACTTCTCGGGAGGTTAACAAAGGCGTCAAGATGGTTATAGGAGGGTGGAAGTTGACCCCTGAGCCAGCTCACGAGGAAGAAAAAGCGGCACCAGCAAAGAAAGTGATCGGAAAGATTGGAAAAGTTGGCGGAAGAAAGATAGGACCTGGAGAAAATATGATGGTAAAGGATGGAGGCAGGGCTCCATCTGGATCAGCGGTACCCTACCCCCCCCCCACAAATTTGAAGAGACGCCGTTAAATTATTTTTAGTCACGAGTTCCATCCCCTCCTCTAATACCGCCCGAGGAGACTGTTAAAGAAGAAGTGGAAGAAGAGGAAGACGAGGATGAAAAAGCTGATCGGAAACGAAGGCAGCTGCAAAAGGAATTAGAAGCGAAGAAAAAGGCGCCAGTCAAGAAGAAGAGGAAGTTTTAGTCCCACACTCAGTCACTCATGCGTTCTAGACCGTTAAAGGGTGCATCTGGGCACGAGGAGCTGTGTAATTATGTGTACTTTATTTGTATCCTGAGCGATCATTCGATTTTGGCCAAACGAAGTATGGAGTCGGGGTTTGTAGTTAGGGGGATTTGTTGTATTTCAACATGTGGGAGGTCTAAGCATAACAAACAAGTCGAAACGTGCACCGCTATATCAAGACATTTTACTTACCTTGCCAAATACTTCCCACAGATATAGCATGCAATTATATCTCTTCAATTACTGTAAGGATACATACATCCTTTAGCCCGTCTAATCACCCGTTGCCGGGGTCCATCAATCTCGCCCACTTTCCAGTCACAGAAGCACAGGTTATCACTCGTCAAGAAACCTCATGTGTGTTGAAGAATACAATAATTGGCTGTTAAACCGCCTGGTAACAGAGATTGATAAAAATTCTAGGTCCCTCTATACTTTAGAGAGGATAACCAAGGGGGTGGCAGAGTATCCACAAATTCCTGGGAATTAGGCGCTCAGGGTGCAGGTGATCCAACCTGTTGTTGATTTTAGAAAGTGAGAAGGATTTATTTGATAGATTCAGTAATTGTTCAACAAGGAGGTTTAGAGAGAGAGGCGAAGGATTACCGATTGGGGACAGGCCGGCTGTGGGTGTGGCTGGGGCGAGGCAAGTTTCGCCCTGATGAGATGTGGAGTGGCGACAAGAAACTAACCTGACACCAGCAGAAAAAAAAGATTCTACAAGCTTCTGATGGGCATTTTGGGTTGTTGTAATATTGGCTGGAGTGGGAGATGGGTCAGGTTATAATAATGCTATAATGCAATCATACCACAATCTCAATTGGTTGCCGTAAATCTAATTGTACAGTACAGTACACTAGTTCAGTAATCTGCATGCTCGAGGGTCTGTATAGCATTCAGCATCTACAGTTGCCTGTTTCTTCAAAACTAAAAGTGACAAAATATTTATTTTTATTTTTCTGCTACCCCGCCGATCGCGAATCTCACCCCTAAGGTGAGGTCCAGAGTCGGATTCTCCCGCCTCGTAGCAGTGCTGATTCACCCTAAGGTCTTCAGTCTCCCAGTTCCCATAGGGCAGGTATCCTTCGTTCTCCTACCCTACGTGATGGATTATTCAATAATAACCCATGATGATGAAGGGAATTGAACTCCCGGGCTCCCGCTAATTGCACAGGAGGTTAATTAGTTCATGCATATTAACCACTGCGCCAGCTAGGTATTTCACATAATGCTACCATAAGAACTAATACTTATCCTGCTGGTATGTAGATTTTAGTTTACCTTCACCTGCAATTAAATGTTACCACATTATTAAATATTGAAAGTAGTATATCCTTGAGAGAAGAGAAACCACGAACACCAACCTCTAATACCTCACGTGTGGAATAATCACAGCTAGGGTGTCGGTGGCGAGAAGGGGCAGGTTTGGCCGTGAGCAATACAAGATTTGGAGAGGGCTACAGATTCCAGATAGAGTGTGACACGTGTAATGAGTACCTTAAACATATGTACAGTATGTGTTTATAACATGTTTGTGAAGAAAACGGCGCATATGCAGATTACAAAAGCACATAGTAGTTAAGGGTTAGTAAATCGTACGATATGGAGTGGGTGAATCCCATGTTCCATATAAAGGGGTTCATGCCCCCAAATGCAGGAATGCGGATATAGAGCATAAGTTACCCTCTCTCCAGCATTTTCCCCTTTTAAAACACCACCAGATCCAGTCCATTAATGGAGACGCCAAAAGTTGAGATGCCCCTGATGCTAAGATAGCACAGCACAACTGAAACAGCCTTATCTTGCTCGGAATTGCTAGAATCCAGTATGAGGCCGCACCTCAGGAAACCAAAGTAAAGATTTTGGTGGATATTTTATGCATGGGCCAGAGCGGAAGATCCCACTCTCATGCGATCTCGGTGCAGGAGATCCGTAACGGTCTATTCAAGCAACTTATGGGAATTGTTTTATCTATTCCCGAGAAACCTGTATCACTCAATAGGAGACCAAAAAAATTTGGTAGTCATCACAATTCCCGTGTACAGGTTTTTTTGGGCACCGGACCTCGATTACCTTGGAGAAGATCACTCCTTCGCCTTTTCGAAGATCTCCCCGGAATCACCCCATGGGTTTTGAGAGCAGGTGGCGGGGGAGTGACACGTCCCCCCGCTACCTCTAATATTCCTTGGACGGGCGGGCCGCCTTACCGTGCTAAACATAAAGACACACGTCTTTGTTCCCAGCTAACCAAATCTCGTCAATGGTTCAAGATACAATCCACTTCGTTGCAGAGCCATCCGTTCCGTTTTGCTATGAAAAATTTCAACCTCGAACACAGCCTCCGAAGGCTACTTAATGTGTTGGTACTTGGGAGGGTACCCGCCCTCCTACTTTTCACCGCGCGGCCCCCATTGTATGACACAAAGATGGCATCATCGAGTATTGTTGGCTTTTCTCCTAAGCGGGTGGCACGGCCAACCTCGCCACCTGGTCCCTACGCTTTCTCATTTCTTTATGATGAGAAAATATTTGTAAGTTCTCATCATGAAGGGGCAGCCCTGCTCTCTCTACTCTAATCAAGAGTCTCAAAAAGCAGGCACGGGCCAGGTGACAATTTTGGCCCTGCCACCGCCCCTAGGATAGTGTGGATATTAGCTCGAGAAGGAAGAAAAACTTCTTAGGAAGTTCTGTTACGATTCAGCGTCAGTTATCATTAGTTTTTACCTTGGCAACATTTAGGGGCTAAATATATCACGACTTTAGAATGGCCAAACATCCTTGCTCATGCCTTAAGTATACGGATACCGCTCTGCTTTGGTACGCAGCTTGAAACCAAAGCCTGGGGGGTGGCTCTCTAAGGTTCGAGTGACCATTGGTGACAAAAAGGGCCCTTGGACTAAAGAGCCCTTTGGTGAAAAAGTATTCTAGCCTGTCCTTATAATGACGAATTTAGCCTGTTTTTCCTAACGGCATTTATACTTTTGGTCTAAACTCAAAATATTTGTGGATCGGGTAGTAGTACTCGATGCTCTACTCGGTTACTAGGTCCTCAGAAAGGGCTCATTAATCGGCAAAGGGAGTAGACAGCATCCTCGGAAATTCAGGGGGAGGCATCTGTGCCCTCTTATCCCAAGAGATTTCTATCACAAGCACCCCCTCTTCCATCCGCTTTTCTAGAAGGGGGAGTAGCTCAAACATTGCATTTCATAACACCTTAATGTTGAAGGCCTTCGTATGATCTAGGGTCCTCGCATGCCCTTCGTCCTTTTCTATATTATATTGGTAGGCATAAATTTATTGTCTCTTGTACACGGACACTCATAGTATATTTAGATGCGGGCGATGGAGAATCCTATAGAAAGAGCCTAAGAATATCCGTTTTCCCAAGAGCCCGGCGGAAATTCCACCTACCCCATGATGTCTCAAACTAGATCTACAGGGGGTTAAAGTGTTGTTCTTGATACAGAGATGAATATTTTAAGAGGGAACAAGTGAAAGTGTACGTTTCTCTATTTAAATATGAATCAGCCCACTTTTGAGGTTCCGAATGAAGGAAGCGCAGGGTGCAGGATTCACGAGGTACTCTTTAATGCCCGAGAGCACAATCTATAGGACAAGTCTCTATAACAATAGGCTTTAGTAAGTACTCTGCCATATTTGCCCACAGACTCTGAGCGATAGCACTTGACACTAAGTGGGTCAGTCAATATTGGCGGGGCAATTTATTGTCAGCCGGTAATCCCCTACGGTGAGTGTTCGCAAGGGCCTAGTCCATCCGTCTTAGACGTAGGACGGGATGCACCATCGGCCATATTCAGTCACTTCTTAAGGGGCAGGACGCCCTACGCCCAACAGCCGAAATCCCAAAGGCACTGTGGGCCCAAGCTCCCCATACGATGCAGTGAACTTTAAAAATCAGCCTTATCCCCTCACGCTCCCTCCTATCCTTTATATTATGCGACTAAAATCTTCCTCTCACGGTTACACACCGCTTTGCCCATCACTCGGGATAGGAATTCAGACTGTAAACTCACCTAGCCTAGGCTCCCCAGACAATGTCCCTCTCGATAGGTGTTCACCATCCTATAGGGTTGGGGAAACGGTTACTGGTAAATGCTCCCTTGGGTTGTGGAATGCGCTTAGACTTGCGCTTAATTGAGGCAGTAGATAAAACCTGAAGATTCATTTCGGAGTAGAAGGCAAATCTACAGGTTCAAACTCCGGGATCCCTACCTGGTTTGTTCATCCCCCTTATCCCCCTTTTTTGACCAGATTTCGGAATAGATACAGCTAGAGCTGGAATCATAAAAAATCACTCATGCTATCCCCCGGCGCCTTTTACTCTCCTTGATCTCCTTAGGTCCCCTGGGGTCGCACGTGGTCCTAATCCTACTCCCGGAAAGCACTGCCTCACTCTATAAGGCCGGCCGTCCGGGTCAAAGATGGTCTTCATGAGATTTCCCTGCCCTAGTGGGACTTTCAGAGGTAGCCTAGTCCCATCCGGGGGCTCTTTGGAGTCCCCCTGCTGGGCTCCCTGGGGCCTCCTGACCGCCGGGAACACTATCTACTGCTTCTGAGGGAGTTTCCTTTCTGGTGACTAATGCCAGTGTTGGATTCCGTGGCCTAAAGACCGTGAAGCGCAGGCATGAGTATAAAAGAGTGAAACTTGAGTGAAACTTGGTTGCCATTGGGCGCTTATTGGCCGGCCACAATCCTCTTCACACATCTAGACCAAAAAATAGAGAAGCTTCCTAAACCATTGACATTAAGCGGAGATATCTCACTGGACTTAGGCATAAGTTATACAATCCTTGCCCAGGTAACTACCTAACTTCGAGCAGTGCCAGCCTGCTTTTCAATGTGTAGTCAGAGATTATTATTTTTTGCCCATGGCCGGTGTCTGAAATCCTGAATCTGCTTTGTAGTAGACGACTTAACGATCATACAGCAGATATTGGCAGTGCTCGCGATACATGTCTCTCTGCAGTTGGGAGTGGCAGAGCCGAGAATAGCCCTCCGGCTTTCTGAGCAGAGCAGTCATCGGCAGGGACGGCCTCGGGTTTAGCTAGTTCTATGTTAAGCTCCCTCCACGGTTACTGAGCAGAGATGACATCGTTATTCGTGGCGGGGGTTTTTCCCTTAAAAAGACTACTTCCCCTAGGATCGTTCATCCGACAACTCCAAACGCCTGTGAGTAGGGGATAGGGACTTGGCATCTAATGTTGCTCAGGTTGCTATTCCGTGCTAGTCTTGGTTAGGTGTACAACCAGTGGTTGGAGAAGCCTTCTCCGCTTCTTTGAGTGCTTTAGGGTCAATATCCCTCAGGTATGGTTGGCGTGGCCCAGAGTGTACACCAAACCTTTTGGTACTATTTAATTGATTATAAAGCAACTTTAAGATGTTGAAGGAAAAAAATCACTACTAGATAGACAGTGAAGAAGGATAATAATATAGAGTTAAGTGCAAAAAAAGTTACACCATCCACAGTTTTTTATTATTTCAATTATTAAATCCCACTTGCTAAGAAGGTATCTTTCAATGGGAAATGTAGGTTCAGCTATGATGCCAATGCTGTACAACCCTTCAAGCATGTGGATCCATTATGGTACCAATTAAAACCCCTAAAACTTAGCATAGGCCGCTGATAAAATCCGACCATTACCAACACTTGGCACTAATTTAGAAGTCTTGGCTAAAAGGTGCTACACATGTAACATTTTCCCTTAGCTTCGTGCACATTCTGAACCGCAGGAACCATAGTTGCCGGGATACCTAGAACACGATAACCACGAAATGCCAAAGGTCTGCTCAAAATCTAACACTAGCACTCGGGGCCCACACTTCATGGCACATATTAAACCTGTAGCATTCGTCGGTACTACCTTTTGTACTGTTACATCTCTTTCGTTTTCCGAGCCCCTTGCTTCCATCTCCTTGGAGCGCAGCAGAAGAAAAACATCCTAACCGAACACTCGGTAGTCTCTGAAGCCCCAGTCAGAGCAATCTGTTACCAACACACCCATGCACATGCCTGGGTGATCATAAATTCAGAAGATATTAATATTGGATTACTAAGCCAAGCAGGAACTACCACTAACTACTCGACCGCTGTAGATATAGCAATGACGTACAATATATTTTCTGTATTTCGGGAAGCCCGGGTGAAGATTACGTGCTTAGAGGTTCGCCCCCTATCAAGACGGTGACAAGACCCACTGTGGTGTTTAACCTTTGAGATTGAGCTGAGAGACCGTTTCAAGCGACCGCTCTGCAATATCTACTCCCAGTGCATCATTGCTCTCCACACTTCCGATCATCCAGAAGACGGGTAGGCTCAACAATCGGACTCGTTGATGGATTGCATACCGACAAAGCGTCCAATGGATCACTGCTTCTCTTGCCTATCCTGTTACTAATGCTATTGTTCCAAGGTAGATACCAGTACCTGCGCAGTGCATGCAGTCATTGGTGGTAAGACAAGGGCGGTAAATTATGAGCTATGCATCTAGCAACCCGCCTTGGGGGCGTTTGGTGTGAAGCAAATCCACTCCACCTGCACGGCATCATGGCGATTCAATTTGCAATTCAAGCCCCCGACACTATACTGCGTTGCCACAACTAATGCTTTACGGGCGCTAGTCTACTAGTAGCTACCGTAACAAACTAGTGGACTGGGGTGTTTGACCCGCTGATCAGAACATAGGATATCACTCGATGCTTGCCCCCCTTTCATTCTTGGCGATGTTCCAGCGCAAGGAAGTCAAATTGATAAAAAAAGAAATTATTTTTTCCTTTTGATTCGGTCGTTTGTGATCGATCGGTGGAACGAGGTGAGTTGGTTCTTAACAATCGATAGGATTCTATCTGGATCAGCCGCCGTTTTACGATTTGTTTGTGGCATCCAGGGTTCTGGTAAAGGAGGGCTGTCACTCTGGATTATTACCACTTCCTCCCCAAAGATATCTTGATTACCCCTGTGTGATCGCAAGTCTGAGAAAGGCGTTACCCTGCGAGAAATATCTGACCCCCCAGACATACACCAAAACAAAATTCTAGATTACACCGCGGCGCTGCTTTAGTCTAATTACAAACGCAGCCCAGAGGAATCGTGAGTGTGGTTATTCATGATCTTTCGCTAAATGATATATGCGCTCAACAGAATCTTGATCAAAGGCAGAGCAGCGGAGCACATTCCAGAAGCCATCCGATTGGGCTACGGACCCTCACAAACCTTGAGTACCCGGGTAAAGGGGCGTGGGACTACCTGCAGGTCTCAGCTCTCAATTGGTTTACCAAAGTCTTTTTAAACCTCCCCAGTTTGATTGAACGATAGGGCATTGATGTAACACTGAAAACTTGGCAAGAAAAGGCTTTTGGCATTTTCCGGAATCAGTGTTTTGCTAACCAGTCAGACTCCCTTACTAGCGCAGACTGCTCAATGGTTTCTCGGCTGCGGAACAAAGCAGAATGGTTTGGGACCCGGAACTGGCGCATGCACTAGAATTTTAGGCTGATAATGACCACTAATAAACACTGGGCCTAGATTCTCACGGTCCCCCCAACGTTGAGAATAATTTCTATTATTCACTATTTGTTTGAAACAAGCTTGGTGAGTCCACTCTTGACATTGTAACAGCATTGTCACACCAGCTCTTAACAGCCCTAGATGCTAAAAGTATATATATATATCCAAGGCTATAGACAGCTTTTCGTTAATAAAGTGCCTTCGCATATGGTTTGATTAGTAGTCGTTATATTACTAGTTAATTTTTTTTCTTTTTTGCATATAGAGCCCTTTGGCTAGGTTAGCGCTAAGTGTGGACATCTGTTTGTGAAAGGGTATTTATGGTGGGCACTAAGTGCCTCCAGGGCCTCAGGATCCAGAGACATAATTCGCCAGCACTCTGGTAGCACTCCAAATAAAAGGCAAATGGAGCACTAGAACTACGAGTGGCATACCAGTGGCGAAGGACTAGGAGATGTAAAACAGCTTACATACCCTCTTGCCTGGGCTTCACTCATCGGTCCTCTGCAAGAAACCGGCGCTGAAGCTGGGGTGATATGTGATAGGTAGGTTTCCTTTTCAAATTTCAAATATCTAAACCAGGCGTTTACCTTGTTCGCCACTCTGCTGATAGGACCCGATGATGCATACATATGTGAGGCGCCCTAGTCCAAAAGCAACAGGATAAAATGAGCCTCGCGAATATCGAACCAGTAGTATGTGACCTCTAGAATCCGGAGGGCAAACAGGAAACCGGGCAAGAAAAAAGAAAGGAAAAACAGGGGGATAAGGGAACAGCGGGTAGCCAAGACACCCTTCACTATCCTGGTAGTCAGTATCTCAAGGATCAACACCGGGAATCCGAAATGTCCTGATCAACAGTGGCCTACCAAGAATTAAGCAGCCTTGGCAGGAATGCTCTATTCGGTTTAAGGTGTGATACTTGTTTCAGCGATCAAACTTTAATAGATCCCGAGACCGGTTTTCACCTATCGGACTTCTGATACAAACTTGGGTGGAACAACCGCTAGGACATGGGCGGAATCTACCACGAGGGAACTCAATACCGGTAATCCCCAAAGTCATCCGAGCCGGGAAGAGCCCCCATTCTTTGCCGCGGTAGAGCTAATCTCCCATTCGCGTTTCTAGCGCCCCGCGATCCGCTGCCGCTCTTGCAGCTAGTGTGCGGCAGGATGAGGGGAAACCATGTGAAAACAGCCTAACTGACACAACACTAGTACACGCCGGTGATATCGGTACCGATGTTTTCTCGTTTTTTTTGTTTTTTTGTTTTTTCTTCCGTTTTGATCATAAATCGAGAATCATCACGGGAACCTAAAGCAGGCCAAGAAGGGTACTCCGGAGAACCCGAGCACCTTGAAGATACCTAGCGGCAGGAAGGTGCATTCATGATAGTGCCTCCCGTCGCTTGGCTTAGGGGGACTTCGATCCTGCATAGCAAGGCACTTACCATTCCTCAGGCCAACCCGCCCTTGACCGGTCCTGTTTACGGGGGGTTCTTCTGTGGCGCGGGTATGAATAGAGCCAGAGGGTCACGGAGAAGAAATGATTCAGCCAACCAGTTCTTGTGATCTTCGACCGGGCAACGAATTCACTGACAGTCTGGTAACTAACAAAACGAGGCCAAACAAACAGTGTCAAATGACATCCAAAAGTTGGCTGAATACCTCCTTAGCCTATGAGAAAAGTGGCAAAAAAGTGACAGCACACTCAACGACACAGAGAGCTATGCATTCAGATGCCAGCCACAATCACGATCTAAGCTAAAGCCTAACCTATTATAGTGCTCAAATGCGCATTTGGCTAGCTATACCGTGAGTTACGTTATAGTTGTCTGAAAATATAGTCAACTTTCCAGAAGACAAACATTTCTCACCCTCACCCCCCCCCCGGCCGCCGGCCGCAGTCCCCGTCCCTCCCCGCTCCTTCTTCATGAGGGGGGACCACGGCAGCAAATAGTAATGAATGCCTACGGACATGCAGCTTCCCGCACTTACTTCCCTCTTCCTTCCCCTCCCCTATCCTCTCCATCGTTCTCTAATAGAAAGCTTACTTTGTGGGGCTAGAAACGCTTTGACCTCGATCGGTGGTGGTATACGGCGATGAGCCACAACAAGTAATGTATCATACAGCAGCGCGCATCCACCTACTGTATGCTGAAAGTTCGAGCTTGCATTAGCCTACGAATGTGTGCTGCCTTTCAAGACGAGACTCTTCGAAGTTGTAATGCCCTCCAGCGCCGTATTTCGTTGAATGGCACCGCAAGAGCTCGAATAATTGGTGCTCGCGTTAGGAGGCCAAGGCAAATTGCGGAGCCTATAGGATTAAAAGTCAATGAGAATTTTCAGAATTCAGAGACAGAGAAATCAAGATTCATGTAAAGTGCCCTGACAAAAGTAATCATTGGTGGCCACTTTTACACCAAAAATGACATTTTTTCAGAGCACCAGAACTCAACCACCTACAAGGCAAGTAAGTCAATTCTTAGTAAAATAGTGTTCCTGGCTATCCTAATTACAATATTTCAGTGTTAGGGCATATGAAGTAATATTGGAAGAATTGTGGCTCAACAAAATTGGTAATTTTCAAAACATGTATCTTTTTCTGTGGGATCTGATACAAATTCTTGGCACTTAGCTCAAGTTTGAGAATGGAACCCACAAATAGATGAGTGCTGCTGACAGAACAAAGGAATTTGTTATAGAAATGCAAATATCAGATTCCCTAGATCTTTAGCTATCAATTGATATTTCTTTTGTGTTAATTGATTAACGGGTGCAGGTGCAAAATGGTATTTCAGGAACCATGGATTTCAGTTGTTTTGGTCTATTTTCCGCTCTACTTGGGCCCACCAACAATGATTTTTATCCAAAAACCATACCTATTTTCTCATCAATTAAGATGTAAAATATATTAATTGGTAGCCAAGAAATTAGTATTCGCAAAATTCCTATTATTATAATAAGTCTTATTGTTCTCTCAGGGGTATTACTCATTTAGCATAACTAATTATAAAGCTTGAATTAGCTGGTAGGAATTTGTATTGGCTTTTATCTGAATACCAACCTTAAGCATTAAGAATTCTAGATTACTATCATTCATCCAATACTGCTATATAAGATTCAAAATTTTAGTATAATAATTAGAATATAATATAAGATTAAGAATCTATAGAGAGTTGCTAATAGGTTATTTGAATGGTAGATAGGCTAATGAAATAATAATAATAATATTTGTCACCAACAGCTACTATCAGTTAAGGCTACTGTCTGTCATATGGTACTAGGATATTCTAAGCATATCTATTACTATTCCTGCTTAGTTTCCTATATGAATGTAAAGAAAAGCTATCAAATAATTTAGGCTATATTATTTGCGCCTTTACAATTAGTTAATTTCTATTAAACGTTCAACTGGGGTTAAAAAGTAAGGGGCACGATATAACTAAACTTCTGGCAGGCTAGCAGTAGTGAAATATACTGGGAAACATCACTCTGAGAGGAGCCTGTGTCTCCTGCTGCCCTGGTCAGCGTTAAAGAGGAGTAGCGGCTAGACGAGGTATCTAGGATCTGACTCAATACCTGTGTCAAAAAAAAAGAAACTGTCTGGTGAGGTATACAGTACGGTGCCAGTGAACCTTGGTCAAGATCAAGATCAACAGCCCGCTTGTTTTTTATTGCTCAGTACAGTGCCACCTCCTTATTCCTAATTCTTATAGATCTACTATACTAGACTCAATTTAGTACGGGTAATATGGACGATGCCTCTAACCTAATCTCCAAATAATACTAAAGAACTATTACCGGCAAATACAACCACCACCACCACCACCAAGAACCTCACAGCGCCAAAGGATTTCCCCCACCACTTCGGAAAATAAAGATATATTTTTTCTTTTCCCAGAACCAAACCTCCTCCCGTAACGCAGCCCCGAGCTCCTTCCATCCATCCATCCATCAGACCCCGCTCTCATTATCCTATTCAACCCCCCATAACTTATGATACTGGAATCCGGATACATACATCCTCACTATACTAAAAAGCAATTCCTTCTCTTCCCCTTTCTCTTTTCTTTTTTTTCCCTCTCTCCCAGGGAGCCCCGCCTCACCTCCTCCCTTCCTCCCCTCCCAAAAAAAAAAAAAGCCTATACTGTACCTGACCGAAAGCAGCATGTCAGCCAAGAACCCGGCGTCTGTCGGTTTGGAAGGTTGGGATGACGGGAAGGGTTGTGCGGTAGTTGGTAGTTGTGAGGATAGGAAAAGGGCTCAAAAGAAAAAGGAAAACATGAAAAAGCAAAGTACACTATGAGTCCCGAGGGCCGGACGGGCCGGAGAGAAGGAAAGAAGGAGGGCCTTTTTTTACAAGCCTGTGCGTTTGATGTGATACCGGTATAGGCTTGGTTGTGAAAGGGTGGTGGCAAGTGTCATCGTTTTCGTGAGGCGTGGAGAGTAATGGAGGAAGAGAGAAGAGGAGTGGAAATTTGACGAGAATTTAGCACTTGTACAGTAGGAATAAATTACGTAACAACTTATCCCTAAAACTGGGAAATGACGAGAATGGAAGGGAAAGGAAGGAACTAGTACAGTAACAAGAGAAGGTACCAATAAAGACTCTTCAAAAACGTTAGAGCAATCATTGCACAAAGACAAATCTTTTTTTTTTCTTTCAATTCCCAATACCAACCACCTCTCACCAGCACTAGTACCCCCCCCCCCTGATCTCTATATTTCAATC
>Ga0307507_10005928_pt1 | contig 19418 bp, 27 predicted proteins | sample 7_EM_MG_FD_207223 | JGI IMG/M metagenome (GOLD analysis project Ga0307507, IMG submission 207223) | Populus trichocarpa ectomycorrhiza microbial communities from riparian zone in the Pacific Northwest, United States - 7_EM | ecosystem: Host-associated > Plants > Roots > Unclassified | place...
CGATCTAACCCTACTCATCTTCACCTCCAAATCCAAGTCGAAGAAGAAGCAAGGAACCAAGGAAGAAAATGTTTCCAACCCCCATTGGCCACCGAGCTTGCGTGCGATGAGTTTCGCTGGTGCGCCTCATGGATTGCATCTGAGGCCGTCTGATGTGGAGGATGAGGGCCGTGGTATTGGAAGGTGTATTGCGGTTCTGATGGGTAGTAGGTCGGGAGGACATAATGCTGCTGTTCTCGGTGCTGTCAGCGGTTTCCCTCTTTCTCTGGAATAATCGTTATTTATTTATTTATTTCACAGGCTTTTCATCCAATCTATCCTATCATCGCTACATGTGGAGTGAGTGCTTTCAATAATAACATAAAATTCTTCTCAACAATTACGAGTAGATGGACAGAGGTGTCAAGATTTGGGCTGTTAGACCAACCTCACCCATCGAGATCAAACGAGAGGACAAACCCCTCTTCTCAAGTAGCAGAATCCACAAGGCGCGCGTGTTATCCGTGTCTTGGTACGTTCGTCCCCTTTTGGAAGAGTTCCAAAGCGCTAACCGGAAGAGTAAAGGCTCCAAGATGACCTCCTACTGACGCATAGCGCGCCTGCCATCATGCGGCGGTACCCTAACGATGCCAACAACAAGGAATGTTACCTTGAGCCGGGGGAACTGATCGTTTGGAGGTGGTTGGGCGTGGATAGGTTTTTTCCGCCGAGGTATGAAGAGACACCGCAGAGTGTCTTGAGGGGATGTTCGAGTGTGAGTATCCCATTTGATTTTTGATTGGAGTGATGTGCTTAAGGAGGATTGAAAAGGATTATCAAGAGAGTGGTAAGCGATTTGCTTACTCTCCCCCTTGAGGGATTCATCTCAACCGCCCAACTCTGAATAGCATCATTTAAACTGATCGCGATTCACCGGTTCCCGGCTGTAGCAGACCAATATACGGTCCCGTTTCTTAATCTGTTCCATACGCCGACGCATGATCCTGTTGTGACGCTTGTTTATCCCGAACGAAGGGACGGAGGAGGTGGCGATTTTTTGATGGTGAATCTTGTGCATTTGAAGCCGAAGGAGATACCCGTTTTTCCCCTTGATGTCGTGAAGGACAAGGGGAAAAATGGTAGTGGTGGAGCGACAAAAAGAAGGACGAAGAGAAAGATGAAGGCGTTGGTCGATGCTGCGCAGGGGATGTCAATCGGACAGGACGCCGAGGGCGAGGGAGAGGATGTTGAGGAGGTAGATGATGGGAATGTCTATGCGGACGATCCGGATACTGATGAGGGCAGTTCGTGTGATGAAGGGATTGATAAGACGCCTGTTTTGAACGGGAGAGAAGAAGTTGAGCCTCCTGGATTGGAAGGGTGGAAGATGAGTATAGGTGGGGGAGACGAGAGGAGGATGCCTAGTCTGATGAACTGTGCACTTGGGATGGGAGGGAGGGTCATTGTAGGTGTTGGGTCCGAGTCAAGTTTGTGGGTTTGGAATTTGAGTCCGAAAAAGGTAGACTAGGTTGAGTTGGAATTTATTCCAAAGATGTTGAATTCAAAACTTGAAAAGCTCAGATAGGCGCAGTGTGATGATGTGAAAAATTGTAAGATTGCCATTGTGCTTGACTTGCCGGTCTCATTTGACTTTGCGTCGGTATGAAGTGTCCAGCATTTGACAGAATCGGCCGAGATAAGCTGATTATTTATACAAAGTATTATGTATTTTTTCTTTTGAAATGTATATGACAACTGCGTTGTTCCGAAGACATCCGAGGTGAATCCCCCATTTATGGTGCGGTGTGGTGTTGAACCCTGCAGGGATTCGAAGATCGAGTGTTCTGGGTAAGGACATGTAAAGTTAAATGAAAGAGGAGCAATTTTGACAGGGGAGAACCACGGGCACGGGTTTTCATGAATAATATGAACCTCGAGAACCGGGAAGTGACTACCGAATAGAGATATCTCCAACTTGTGAAACTTGAGGCTAGGAGTTTGTTGGTTGTCGAGTTGTTGATCAGATTGTTCCAACTTGCAGGAGTTTGCCTGGATGGTGTGATAGACCCCGAGTTTGAAATATGAAAAGTAGCATGGTTACCTTCTCCCGGCTGTGCACTTATGAACAATGATTGTTTTTTGAAAGAACGTGCGGTGCGGTGTATTTGCTACATGTGGACTACTGAATGAGAGAAGGAATTTACAGATGTGGCGGATACATTTGAGATACAAAAAAGGTGGATCACAAAAGGGAGTAGGGAATCGGAAAGGAAGATACAAAAAGGGCGGGATATAATGGAGAACAAAGACATCTATTGTATTGTCCATGATTTTGACATTTCGATAAGGGTGCTCTAATTCAATGGGAATAGAAGACCGGGACAAAAAGAAATAGACCCCAAAAGTTGAGTTTGGGATGTTGGGTAGGTTAAAATCTAACATGGGTTGAAACAAAACTCGTTCTTCTAGAGAAAGAGGATGGTGTTCCGATGGAGGACGTTGGTAGCGACAACGTGCGCAGTCGAGGAGGAAGCAGGGGGCCGTAAAAGGCAAGTGGACGGCGGAACCGGAATGGGAAATAGGGTGGCTTCCATTTTAGCGATTGCGGGTAGTTGGAGCAAGGAGAACGTCTAAATTGTATTGTATTGTTCCTCTTGTGGAGAGGTTGCTGTTTTAGAAAGAAAATGCGAGAGATCCAGAGCGGGGATAGACGATTAAGCACGAAGGTACTGGGGGAGAGAAATGAGAGATGAGCTATAGAGAGAGGAGATAAGGACATACGACTACGGGCTGATGGGGCGGTTTTGGGTGGTGGTGCTGTGGAACAGCGATGAGATAGCCTGGATGGGGATGCTGGGTTGCGGAGGGGGGGGGAGAATAGATGAACTGCTGGGGATGGGAGTAGGGAGGGGACACCTGGGGACTGGGGGCCATGTTGTAGTAAGCGGGGGAATGGTGGGAGGAGGTGTGGTGTGAGGAGCGGACGGTGTGTGAACGGGAGGGCGTCCTGTGATGACCAGCAGGATAGGCGTAGTAGGGGGAGCGTTGGGGGGAGGGAGTGGGATAGACCATCTGCATCATTGGCGGCGGGGGCGGCGGGGCGGAATAGCGGGCCTGGGGCTGGGCGGGATACATGGCAGGGGCAGAGACGGGCAGCGGCGGGAGATTGTCCTCCGAGGACGAAGAGGAAGACTCGGTCGGAGGCGGGGCAGGGGGCTGCACGTAGATCTGGCTCGGTCGGTGTCGGCGGGAGGGCTCGCGGTGGTGCTGGTGGACCGCATGCTGGAACTGGGGCCGGTGCTGCTCCGTCTCGTCCACCCACCTCGCAATCCGTGTCTGTGTCGCGAGATATCGTTCCAGCGCATCTGGGCTGTAGTCGTACTCGGTCATGGTGCTGCAGATGTCCTCAATCGAACCACCCTCTTTATAGTCCGCTCCGTTGCCATGTCAAAGTCACGAGGCTGTGCGGCCCGGTCATCGCCTCCGCTACTCCCGGTCTCCCTTCCTTCCGCAATATATTCTGCCATGCGTCTCACTGCCATTGCGCAACTCTCGCTCGGCTCTCCTTCACGCGGCTCTCCTGCTTCTCCCATATGCCCTCTCTTCACCTGGCAGCGCCTCCAACTTCATCGTCACCTCAGTACCTGATCATCAAATCCCGTGCGCCTATTAATAATTCCCCTCGAGATGCTTCCCTGCTTCAATGATTCGTGATCGTAAATCCCCTTGTCCATATGTTCAATACCAAATACGGTCCACCTTCTCGTTTCTATCGCTGTCGTCACTATATATTTGCTTACTTGTCCAAATAATCATCACTTTCACTTACGTCAGTCCCCGACTTTCCGCTAAAACAGGGTCAGCTCCAGCCGCTTTATCCTATTACCAGCTCATTTTGATTAAAATTTTTATCAAAACGTTTCTCAAATAATTAACACAGTACTATAATCGGCAATTCCTTCATCTCTATTTTTAGCTTTCCTCTTTGATCGTTTCCACTTGCACCACAAGGGTCTGCGACTCCAAAAACTTTTCGTAATTATGTCAGATCCAAGATTCGCGCGCCTAAGGACAGACCCACGGTTTCGACATCCGAAACTGACCCAGACGAGGGTTGTCATTGATCACAGGTTCAAGTCCGTTTTCGATAAAGTCCACAAGAAGAATGGTCTGTGCAACTTTCTTTTTTCTTGCGGTGCGTCCTGATGATGATGATGAACTAGGTCCAAAGGTGGATAAGTACGGTCGCTCGGTTTCTGCTGATCAACAGGGTGAGAATTTGAGAAAATATTATCGACTTGAAGAGGATGAAAAAAGAAAACCGGATCTGGCTAGGGGAGAGGTCGTCTTGGAGTCTTCTGACGAAGATGAGGCCGATAGTGAAGAGGAGGGAGGGTTCGTCACCCTCGGTGGGGAACAAGAAGTCGATCTGGATGAAGACAACTACGCAGACCTTGATTTACAAGCCGAGAGTTACTCCCAGGCTTATGCAAAACAAGAAAAAGACGACGAGGAAACGACGCGTACCTCCCGACTCGCAATAGTCAACCTTGACTGGGACCACGTCCGCGCACATCACTTGTACAAGATCTGTTCATCGCTTGTTTCTTCCTCTGCTCCTCACTCTGCCGTCACTGGTCTTGAAATCAACTACGCACGTCACAAAGGTACCTCCAAAGGAACACCCCATGACTCTCATGCACACCCTCGCGTTGTGCGAGGCCAAGTCCGAAGTGTGCGTATTTACCCTTCAGAGTTTGGGAAGGGGAGGATGGAGAGGGAGGAGAAGGAAGGTCCGCCAAAGGAAATTTTCAAGAAGAATCGGAGGAAGGATGAATTGGAAGAAGAAGATGTGAATGAAAAAACGGTGTATGAAGTTGGAGATGGAGAGGAAGGGGAGTGTGACGTGGACGCGTTGAGGAGGTATCAGCTGGAGCGATTGAGGTAAGTCTGGCTTTTTTTTTTTTTTGCTGACGGACTATTAATTTGGAATAGGTATTATTATGCGATTGTAGATTGTGATACTATCCAAGCCGCTACGCATATCTACAATGAGCTCGAGGGCACGGAGCTTGAGAGGTCTGCGAATGTGTTTGATTTGAGTTTTGTTCCTGAGGATATGACGTTTGAGGGTGAAACTAGGTCAGGTCATTCGTTCTTTCCATCCAACGTTTTTGAGACATTTTGAACTACAGAGATGAAGCTACGGAGGAGCTGAATATGGAGTATAGCCCTGTCGAGTTTGTTACTGATGTACGTCTTCCAGGCGTCTCATTTATTTATTTTCTGACTGAACTTGTTAGGCTCTTCGTCATTCAAAGGTGAAGTTGACGTGGGACGATGATGATCCTGAGCGACATCGTGTTACTCGGAGGGCGCTGACGAAGAAGGAGATTGAGGAGGGAGATTTTGGGAATTATGTTGCTGGGAGTTCTGCCGAGTCCTCTGATGATGAGGGTCTGCGTGCAAGAAAGAAGGGGAAAGGGAAGAAGGCAGAGCGGGATAAGTTGAGGGCTTTGTTACTTGAAGGGAATGAGGATGAGATACCTGAAGGGTGGGGTGCTGAGGGCGAAAATGATATGGGGGATGTGGATATGGAAATAACGTTCATGCCTGCGCTCAGTAAGAAGGTTGGGGAAGGGGATGAGACGACGTTGGAGAGGTATCAGAGAAAGGTTAGGGAGAAGAGGAAGAAGAGGAAGGATGATAGAGTGAACGGAGGAGAAGTTGAAAAGGGAAAGGATGAATTTTTCGAGGCGAGTGAGGGAGAATTAGGCGGTGGTAGTGACAGGGAGGAGAGAAAGCAAAATCGTCCCAGGAAGGAAAAAATAGATCGAAATGAAGCAACAGCTGCTGAACTCGCTTTGCTTGTCGCCCCTGATAAGCCTACGGATGAGCCAAAGCACTTTAATATCAAGTCTGTAATCAAGTCGGAGAGATCTAAGAAGCGGAAGGGCAGAGGGAAGAAAGGGATGGATGTGGAGGAAGAAGCACAAGAGAGCTTTGTGATGAATGTCAAAGATGAGCGGTTCAAGGCTTTGTTTGAGGATCATCAGTTTGCAGTTGATCCTTCAAATCCTCAGTATGTGTTTTCGTTCATAGAGTTGGACATTTATTGATTTTTTACTTTGTAGCTTTAAGAAAACAAAAGCGATGTCTGCTATCCTTGAAGAACGTCAAAAACGGCGGAGAGAACAGACTCAAAAGGCTGAAGAGGTTCATACGACTGCCTCCAGGCGTAAAGGAGCTGGCTTGGATGATACCATGTCAAATTCAAAGAGTCTGCAAAACTTGGTGGAGAGTGTGAAAAGGAAGAGTGCGAATGCTGATTTGCCTGGCGTTGGGAAGCGGAGGAAGCTGTGAGAGCCATGTGTTTAGTGATGGTATTTCTTTTGGCATTGTGCAGATCTTAAATGATATATCTGATATCTGTGTGGGTTGATTGCAATTGGTAACCGTAAGTAAATTCATCAATAACGTAAGTACATATTCGATTTGTTTATGAGATCTTTGCTTTGGAGAAGTCGAGTTCCGGATGCATCTCTTGGAATTTCTTGAGCGCCTGGAGGAAGATTAGTTTGAGATGTGGAATGGAGTACCAACACCTACCTCTTGCTTTTTGATCTCATCCGAGGTAGGTCGTCCGAGTTGCTGATGGGTACGTTAGTGATCAGTAGGAACAGTTGGAGCTTGGTTGGGACTCACTTTCTGTTGGTTGTCGAACTTTATTTTGAATGATGTGAGTGAGGTTTTGCGGGAAGATTAGATGAACTTACCATCATTTTCTCGACCATTCCACTGGTTCCAAAAAGATAAGTCAATAGTGATGGGGGTTGGAATGATTACAACACACCGAGTTTCTCCGTCCAGATCGCTGAGTTTACTGTTTTCAGGCTCGATCTTCCTAGTGTCAATCTTGGGATGGTGGGTTAGGACGTTTTCCCACCAAGTTTGCTGGTTGATTTTTTCGAGATGGATTAAAACTACTTTGTTGTCCTCTAATCCAAAATTTAATGCGACAAAATCAGGACGAAAAGTGACTCACGAAGTGTCCAAGTGCTATCCTCGACCTTGATCTCTTTGCACAATTCTCCAGCCATAAGTGGTTCTTGCCCTTTCAGTCCTACGCTCAACTTCTTTTTCTGAATCGTGATGGCGAGGTCCTTCCCACGCGTTCCCTGTGGGACGGCGACAGTTATATCTACTTCACCCAATTCCTGGGTCCAGGAATATGGTAGCTCTAAATTACATCGGGAGATAAATTGTGATATTTTGGGCGGGATGGAATGACATACTGGCTTGCTCTTCTTTTTCGCGCATTCTTTCGGCTCTGTCGCGATCTTCTCTTTCTTTAGTGGATAGCTTATCTTCCGCTGATTCCTCGAGTGTGGCCATTGGATGGTGGTTGATAACAGACAGGGAGGTGTGCACAGGGGATGAGCGCTAATTATTAGGTAAGCATCATCCATTTGTTACTGCTTGTTTGCTTCAGAGGCCTAACGAACACTCTCTTCTATGCCCTGACGTTGTCTCTTGAACGGTTCTGGAACCAATGTCCAACTCAGACCCATGGCATGATTTTGATGTGCGTTGTGCTGATATTTATTATTCTTTCGGACTCGCGTGCTGACTCGAATGCTTCCCTATTTCGTTTCCGTTTATTCACATAGCAAGTCAGGCACGGTATCAGGAACAACACGGTCGAGAAATTGAAGCAGATAGTATCTGGATTCAACGAGGAGTGCGGCGTGCATATGGCAAAGTCCGGCAAGAAACAGGAGCTTATAGATAGGATCGTGGACGTTCTTGATCAATGGAAAAGAACAGTTAATGAAGATAGGTGGGCAAAGGCGCGGGCGATTGTTGCACAGGTTAGAAATATGGGACAGTGAGTTTTCCTTTTTTTTGCCTTGTGTTGTTCTCTTGTCTTTGGGATGTGTTGCGCCTAATCTGATCAAACTTGTTTTAGGTATATCCCAGCAAATCGAGTTGGCGTCGGGACGTCTTCCGTTTCGGTATCTCATGCTACATACGATCCACCCAAGCCGAATGTGTACTCTCCTACTGTTTCGGTTCAGAATGGCAGTAATAGTATAGGGCATTATGATCCCTATGCTCCACCTCGACGGCCGGCGCAAACTGTCAATCCACCCGCAGCATCTTCTTCCTCCGCCACCGCCAACAACCATAAACTTCGTGAGTCACACGTTTATATATGTATACCTTTTGAGAATTCATGATTATTCGTTGTGGTATTTAGCCATTCGCTTCAAAGATTCACCCTTTTTCTCAGTTGAGCAAGCGGTTTCGACCGTCACTGAATGTCCAGGTTTGTTTAAACCGCATATATGTGTTGTCTATGTACTGAGATTATCCGTCTTCTAGAATCGACGAGTGCGACTGATCGAAGGGTGGCGACATTCACGTTTTCACTGACCCATGATCAACTTACTAAGATGAAAACAGCGGGGTGTGTCATCCTCGCCTTATTTCACCCGCGGTGTTCCTTTCTTATCTATTTTTTTTAATAGGTCAAAGTATCAGTTGCGACTGTTTTGCACTTCCTCAGTCTTTTACGCTGGGTTCAGCACATTTAGAACGAATCCTTTGCCTTGTCCTATTGAATTTCCTCCGACGTGCGAAGTTCGTATAAATACAAACCCGGTTCAGGCAAATCTTAAAGGACTGAAAAAAAGGCCTGGTACTGCTCCTCCACCGGATATCAGTTCTCTGACGCGGTTGTCTGGGTCAAATAAGGTTGATATGGTTTACGTGAACAGCCAACAACCTGTGCAGTCGAAAGTATGTGTTCGTGTTCTGCCTTTTCCCTTGCGTTGTGTGTCTGATTAAAGTTTTTAAAAGAAATTCTACATAATTGTGATGCTGGTTGAGGCGACAACTACAGACGCGTTAGTTGTTAAGCTGAAAACGCAAAATTATCGCGGTTTTGATGACATCCAAGAGAAGAGTGATTTAACTCCTCCATCGTGATTTCATGATGATAACTGACTGTTTCATAGTGCGGCAAACGTTGAACGAAGATGAGGATATCGTCGCCGGCCCGCAGAAGATGTCATTGAAGTGTCCGGTACGTTTTTTAATTAGGCTACTCTTTGTTGTCAGGGAGTCTGATTATTTTCAGCTTACCTTTGTACGTATAAGCACTCCTTGTCGGTCGGAGAAATGTGTGCATCCACAATGTTTTGATGTGACTTCATGGTTTACTATGATGGAATTGACGACTACTTGGCTCTGCCCTGTTTGTGAACGTATCCTTGATCACAAAGATTTGATTATAGACGGGTGAGTGATTGTTTTAAACTGTGAGATTGCAGGGACTGACCCTGGTTGTCATTAGATACTTTGATGCGATCCTCAAAGCCACACCAAAGAGCGTGGAAGACGTTATGGTGGAGGCGGATGGAGAGTGGCACACTGCTGATAATGAATATGGATCTGTCCGGTGGAAATCCACCCATCCACCTCAAACTTCATCCCCCCTTACGCAAGCACCCAAAATCACTTCCGCAGTCCAACCAGATGTGATTGGGAAAGGCAAGGAGATTGACGTTGAGATTCTGGTTCTGGATTCAGATGATGAAGATGAAAAACCAGAACCATCTCCGTCGTATGCATCTTCTTCGCGAACATCTTTTGATGCAATACGAGAGCCAGCACTACAGACACTACTACTACCAACAGCATCTCAAGCTCAAACACATCGCAATATGGCTGTTATTGACCTTACCTTGGATGACTCGGATGACGATCGACCCCCTACATTTGGAAAGCGGAAAGCGTCAGATGCCAACCTCGGTGATTCGTTGCCGGACCAGTCATGGAAGAAAGGACGGATTGATTCGTCTCGCATTCTTCCTGAGCCTCGTCCCTCTGCACCTATAAATCGTGGACTTCGGCCTGTGTTGAATAACCATCCGCCGTCACCAAATAACCTCCGATATCCGTCCTTTGCGAATAACACGCTTCCACCTCCTCCTGTGTTTCAGTCATACAACCGGAATGTTAGCGGAACAAGTGGTAATAGTCCATTGCAGCTACCACCAATCGCTGCTTTTTCTCCTCGTCAGTCAACGACATCCCATAACCATGTATGGCCGTAAATTAATTAGTCTTTGTGGGTTTTAATACTATACATTCTTTGCTATTTCTTTTTTTTTGTATGCTACTTACTATTCATGGCTATAATTGAAAGTGAGCAAATGCAATGCCAGGGGCTGTACAAAAACCATGCGCTCCCATGGTCGGGCGCGGGTAGGCGGCAAGACGCGGAGAGCTTGTGATCCGGTGTTTCCCGGGAGGTTTTCACGGTGAATTTTTCCGGTTGTGTTTTGTTTAGTTCTCTCTCCTCACCCCCACTCATTATTTCAGAAATGGCCGAAACAAAGAGGACAAAGACTCCAAAGGAGTTTGCCAGTCAGTATTCTGCTGCGCTCGTCATTATTCGTGGCATGCTCACTTTTTTGTAGTCGACTTCCTGATGGGCGGTGTGTCTGCTGTGAGTTTTCTATCCTACGACTTGTTCGTTTAGCTGACTTTGCTTTCATTCTATAGGCTGTCTCAAAGACATCTGCTGCTCCTATTGAGCGTATCAAGCTCTTGGTGCAGAACCAGGATGAAATGGTTGGTGTTCTTTAAACGTTGGTTGTATTCTTGGGTCATTGACACGTCACGCGCACAGATTAAGCAAGGTCGTCTTGCTGCTCCATACAAGGGCGTCAGTGATGCTTTTGCGCGTACATACCGTGAAGAGGGTCTCCTCTCTCTCTGGCGAGGGAACACCGCCAACGTCATCCGATACTTCCCCACCCAGGCTCTCAACTTTGCCTTCAGTTCGTATTTTTCTCTCCTATTGTTGTCTCCTCTTCATTGACCGTCTATAATAGAGGATTACTTCAAGTCGCTCTTTGGTTTCAAGAAGAACGAGGGTTACTGGAAGTGGTTCGCTGGCAATGTCGCGTCTGGTGGTGCTGCCGGTGCCTCTTCGTTGCTCTTCGTTTACTCCCTTGATTACGCTCGTACGCGTCTTGCCAATGATGCCAAGTCGTCTAAGGGTGGAGGACAACGCCAATTCAACGGTCTCGTTGATGTGTACAAGAAGACTCTTGCCTCTGATGGTATCGCTGGTCTATACCGTGGTTTCGTACCTTCAGTCGTCGGTATCATTGTTTACCGTGGTCTCTACTTTGGTGTCTATGATTCGCTCAGTACGTGAATGTGCCCCTTCCGAGTACATTTAAACTGAACCTAATTTTAGAACCCGTCCTTCTCGTTGGTGCCCTTGAGGGTTCGTTCTTGGCTTCTTTCGGTCTTGGATGGGGTGTTACCGTTGGTGCTGGTCTTGCATCATACCCTCTTGATACTATTCGGTATGTTCTCTGTGGCTTTTGGTTGTGCCAGTCGTTGATATGGTATCTATTAGTCGTCGCATGATGATGACTTCCGGTTCTGGTGTCAACTATAAGTCGATGTTCGATGCTGGCTCCCAAATCATTGCCAAGGAAGGTGTCAGGTCGCTCTTCAAGGGTGCTGGTGCCAACATTCTCCGTGGTGTTGCTGGGGCTGGTGTGTTGTCGCTCTACGACAAGTTCCAGGAAATCATGTTTGGCAAGGTCTACTCTGGTGGTCAGTGTCCTAAAATTCGTTATCTTTCCTAATGCTGATTATTTTGCAGGATCTGGATAATAAAAAACGCTTTTAGCGTATGCTTGATACCAGTCGTCTTATTTACACTTTCGCATAGACCTTTTTTCCCCTTATTCACTTGTGTGGGATATGGCTTTGGTAGACTATATCCTGGCAAGCAGATATCAGTAGACCTTAAAAAATTTAATACACTTTTGCTTGCTTGCCTCGGATTTTCTGGACCTGGTAATGAAAGATTGATCCGATGTCGAGATGAATATGCCTTGCTTCTTGACATGACACTTGTCCGTGGCCATTGTTTCGTTCGTAAATGCAGGGGACTTTCGTCTTGGACGCGTCGCCTACCACGCAACGCCCCTCTGGATATTCACCCTGAAGTTAAAGATGCCCTTACTCATCAGAAACCTGTTGTAGCTCTCGAAACGGCTCTTGTAACCCATGGTCTGCCATATCCTACGAACCTAGATGTACCGCTAGCCTTGGAAGAGGTTGTTCGATCGACTGGGTCCATTCCTGCCACTATCGGAATCATCCAAGGGAGAGTCAAGATTGGTCTCGAGAAGCATGAATTAGAAAGATTAGCGGAGAAGAGAATGAACCCTGTCAAGATATCACGGAGGGATATTGCTGCTGCAATAGCTACTGGCTCTGATGGAGGTTCGTTAAATGAAGCTTGCAAGGTCCTTTTTTTAAAAAAAATCTAAACTGGCGTATAGGGACTACCTGTAGTGCGACCCTTGTGTTCGCTGCTTTGGCGGGTATCAAGGTGATGATACTTTTTTTTGTTGAATCCGGCCCATCTTTATGATAGTGTTTGCATTAGGTTTTTGCCACTGGAGGGTATGATAAATCTCGAGAGTTTTGCCAGTTTATTTGACTGTCCTCCCAATCCAGACTTGGAGGCGTTCATCGTGGAGGAGAAAACTGCAAGTCTTGATCATTCGCCATAATATTGTCCAGCTCATCTAACAATTTAAAAATTGATTTTTTAGCGCTGGATATTTCTGCAGATCTGCATGAGCTCACTCGCTGTCCTGTGGGCCTCGTGTCTTCTGGTGTCAAGTCAATATTGGATATTAAACGGTTAGTGATATTTATTGACTGTCGTACTGGTCGCGTAAATTAACGCTGGTTTTAGAACCCTTGAATATCTGGTACGCAATGGTTTGGAAAAAGAAAAGAGCTTGTAGGTAACAACTGAACAGGAGACTTTGGGTGTCCCTGTGATTTCCTATGGAGATTCGAAAGACTTTCCCGCTTTCTATACGCGTCATAGTGGACATACTGTGAGTCTCTTTTTTACATTCACTTGAATCTGAATGACATTGCAAAAAGGTCCCGTGGAATGTGAATGATCCACTTACAGCGGCGAAAGTTATTCGTAAGATATTGAAAAGCGGTGGTATAGTATTAAAGTTGATTCACTCGTTCTGTTTTATCAGATTCACAGCAACAGCTTCGAATGAAGAATGGTGTACTGATTGCAGTCCCTATTCCTGAAGAATATGAAGCTACTGGCGTAGAAATCCAGAAGATGGTGGACCAAGCAGTCAAAGAATCTGAAGAGAGTGGTGTCAGTGCATCTGGCAACGATGCAACACCTTGGCTGCTCAACAGAATTGCTGAACTTACCAGTGGCGAATCCTTGACTTCCAATGTCGCTCTTCTCAAAAATTCAGCATTGGTTGGTGAGCACAACCACATGTTACGTTTCATAGTTTTCCCACTCACAGCGTCTATTAGGCGGGAAAATTGCTCAAGAATATAAGAAGCTTGTTGAAAAGGTGGCTTGTTCTTGAATATGAGTTGCTGCAGACCAATACATCTCTGCTCGTCTTTAGTCTCCTCCTGCTGAAAACGACTTGCCAAAAGCTTGGGGGTCACCAAAGAACGGAACAATTCAAGACGTCGTTACTTCTGACAAGAAAGTTGTTGAACCTCTTCCTGTGAGACCCATCCATTTTTTGCTCCCCATTCCATTAAGCTTGACCGTGTCATGTAGTCTTCGGGAAACGTTGTGATCATCGGATCTGCAGCTGTGGATATCGCTGCGCAGGAACTACCAGGAATAAATGCAGACCTTGCAAGGCAGTCGACAGTTCCAGGTCGTGTTCGAGTCTCTTCAGGTGGAGTTGGCCGTAACATTGCCGAAGCGACACATCGTATTTTTCAAACCAGATCTTCCAGCTTGTCGTCAGTTCTTCTTGCTCCCATCGGAAACGACGTATTTGGGGATATTATATTAAAAGAGCTCAGCAATACTGGCATGCGGACCGATGGGTTACTAAAGTGTTTAGACGAAGAAAGCGCAGTCTGCAACATGTTTCTCGATGGGCAAGGCGCACTGGTATGCGGAGTCGCAGATATGGACATCAATCGCAGGGTCACGGCTGATATGGTATATTATTCCATCCGGATTGAATATGTATATCTCTGACATGTTAGTAGATCATCCCTCACCTGGAAAGGCTCGGACCAAATCTCGTTGCCCTCGATGGCAACCTCCCTTCATCAACGCTGGAAGCTCTCGTTGCTTATTGCAACGATCGTCCCATCAAAGGTGGGTGAATTTTTTAAAACTTATAGCATCTTGCTCATGAATCTTGCAGTGCTCTTGTACGTCTTCTCCATTTTCTTCCTCTTTACCTTAAAGTTCACCATTCAGTTAAAGTGAACCGACATCAGTTGTCAAGTCCATTGGGATATTACCCGCGATAGCATCTGCGCTGGAATCAAAACATTCAAGGACATCAATTGCATTCTGCACGCCCAATCTCCTGGAGCTCAATCAACTATACGATGCTGCACGGTCCGACCAGTTCGGGATGATGGACCTTCCCACATGGTGGTCGGTGATTGATGATCTCAACCTTGGCTCAGCATTCCGGATAGAACTTGAGCAATTGTCGCGAAGGCCTGTGTCTGAAAACGCAGAGTCGGGGAAAACCCTTTCATTCCTTCTTGACCAAGGCTTTGTACAAAAAGCGGTGCATCTACTACCATTTTTCCAACACATCGTAATCAAATGCGGAGATCTAGGGGCACTCGTTGTCATGCGTATCGCTCCTGAGGATGCCACTAAATCTGGATGGAAGCACGAGCGGAGTAATCCAACGCGACGGTTCGTTGTAGCAGCAGGGAAAACTGGATCAATTGTTGTCGTCCAGCACTTCCCGGCCATACCCGTTCAATCATTGGTAAACGTGACAGGAGCAGGCGATTCCTTCGTCGGTGGTCTTTTGGCAACTCTCGCCGAAATGCCATCAGTATTCTGTCATCCCAAGTCTCTTGAGGAAACGATAATGATTGCCCAGAAGGCTGCTGTCGCAACACTCCAGTCTCGTTCAGCAGTCTCGCCATTGCTGTCCAAGCTAGGCTGAAACTCACTTTATTCATTGATTAAACTGCTTCAAGAGGACCGACTCTGATTTCACCCCGAGCGACACGCGATTCTTCCTTCTTCAGTGCATCTATTTTCTTTTTCTGGGCGTTTACTTCTTTCTTATATCGTCCCTAGAGTACAATGGGTCATGATTGTCTCGCTGGTTAAGAGATAGACATACAACTGCTCCATGTTTGATGCGAGTTATGATAATAGCTGCATTCCCTTTGGTCAACTTTGTAAAAAATTCCTCTTTCCGTATGTCCGCCCAATTTGAGAGTGTCTTGGACCAGCGATTTTCGACCAATTTTTTCTGTGCATCACTTGCAGGGGATGAACGCCACTTAGCAGTACGATATAACCTTATGACCACAGGTTAAGGCAGAATCGCAGCAAGTATACTTGTTGATGCTTACCCAGAAGTACGTATATTCTGGAAAACTCGCTGTGCGACATAGTTGTCCACATTTTTAACAGCCTCAGCCAAATTCTCCGCTGTAAGTAATGTACGGCTATGGAGAAATGGCGAGGCCCCTTTCGACGTAGCCCACGAAGCCGGAGTGAACGAAGCAACATAACAGGTAGAATCTTCAAGTAATTCAGCATTAACCTCATCATCAAACGTTGGCACATACCATCACGTTCAATGCGAATGTAACCTTTCTTCAGAAGTTCGAGGACGTAAATGTCATTACCACAAGCTACCCAGGCAAGAGGACTCAAGCCATAGATATGACCTTCTTTATCAGCCCCATTCAGTACATCGAAAGGATCGTCATGGTCCGTATAAGTTATGGATTTCAGGTCCAGTGTCCGAACGGCATCATTGGATTGTGACTTCTCGCCTCCTCTGGCTTCTTCGGCTCGTTTTTCGAGAGACTCCCTCGTTTCGTCTATTAGCAAGATATGAGATTGGTCAACGATCTCTACACGGGCTTACCATCACAATTAAAAAGGCTTGGATCTAATCCAAATAAGGTCGGTGCAGATATGACGCCTCTCACCCTTGCATTGCTATCCACAAAGTCAATAATTCGACAATCACCCTTGCCTGTCCGAGGAGACAGCCTCATTCCCCTGCCGATCTGCCAGTCAATCATGAGTATGAGATCGGTAAGGATTATGAAACTGTTCTCGACAGACCATTTGAGCAAACACGTTTCTTGATCGCGTTGGCCGAGCCACAAGAACACAATCGATATTAGGAATATCTGCTCCTTCAGTTAAAATGGCTGGGGAAGAATTTTAATTCAGCTCAAATGCCACGCCTTTGAACAAAGAACTCACCACAGTTGACTAAGACGGGGAATAGGCCATTCTTGAACTCCGAAATGAGCGTTTTCCGCTGACTATGAGGAGTCTCTGCAAAGATATATCTGGCATCGATACCATACTTTCGAAACGTCTGTGTCAATGCCTTCACATGGTCAATATTGACGCAGAACACCAAGGTGGTTCTTCGTTTTGCTATTAAGTGGTCAACATACAGTGAAAAAGCCAGAGAAACAGTAGGGGACGTACAAGCACGATCGATCCAAGCTTTCACAACAAGTTCGTTCACCACACTTGTGTTTACGACTTGCGCAAGACTCGTTGCAACGAAATCGCCATTGCGCCCGTTGACAGCGACATCCTCTAAATTGAGTTGGGCTCGAACACTTGTGAAGCGCACGTCACACAACCTGTGCACAATATGAGCCTTGAATATAATAAGGACTTTGAAAGGAAACAGTACCATTGTTCTTTGATCATTTCTAAGAAGTCACGGTGATAGACTATGTACTCAAAGACTGATCCCAAAGCTAGACCGTCATGCCGACTAAATGTTGCAGAAAACCCAATGATGGGTACCTTGTGAGATGGAGTGACTTGAACTACGTCTGGATCTGGATGTTTGATGTCAGGGTGAAACCTTGATAGCAAAGCCCGATAGCTAAGAAAGAAAAGTTGTCAACCTCAATTCCAGTTGTGGAAACATGCTTACGATTTAGCAGCTGCGTGATGAGCTTCGTCGACAATGACCGCTTTCAGAAATGACGGATCGAACTTTTGTAGCCTGAGTTCTCTGTTGAGGGTTTGATATGTGGCGACGGTTCTGGATGTAGGGAAACGATTTAGCATATGCAAAAGAGACTGTAAACCAAAACGCTGACACGTCTGCAAAACCGGAGGCAACATGCTTGCCTCCTTGTTCGATCTCTACCGTCCAATCGGGAAACTGACGCGACACTTGCTCGGCAGATTGTCGAGCAAGTTCAATGCTGTTGACAATTATGAGAGACCTCGTAGCACTCTCGTTTGCTGCGGGTGGCGAAAGACGCGAGAGCAAAGACACAAAGACAGTTGTTTTCCCCGATCCAGTTGGCAAAGACACCCCAAGACGCGTGTGGCCAGTTTCGAGCGCGTCGAGACACGCACCTAGGCATTGCTCTTGGTAAGGGCGAAGCACGATTTGTGGAACTGCAAGACTTGAACTCTTCCTACGGCCCAAAAGGTGGAGGAGCGCTGCGCTTGCAGTCCAAGAACATTTCATGGGTCAAAATATAAGCCAAGCTGCTGCGCTTTTTATAGCTTGGAACCCGCATGGATTTTCCACCATCATCGACAGAGGCCCACGCTGAGACATCGCAATATGTCTGCTCGTTGACTTATCGTGCATTGGATGCACAAACAATAATATCTTCGGTGCAAGACGATGCTGCAGGCGCTGTTGCAGTTTTCATCGGTAATTAAATTCCACTTTGCTTTGTGAAAAATGGCTTCAACTTTTCAAGGAACAACAAGGAATTCATTTCAAGGTCAGTAAGCAGACTATCTCATGCTTCATATAGTAAAGTATCACGGCTGCAGGAAAGAAAGTGACTCGTCTAGTGTATCAAGCCTATTCCAAGATCGCGATCAAGACTTTATGCACAATCGCAGCCAATGCAAGTGCATCAATCACTCACTCAGATCACCAGCCAGAACCGGGCAAAGGAATAATACGATGTGCAATCCACCATCGGCTTGGAGAAGTTCCAGTGGGCGAACCTTCCACTAGTAGGTGATACCAATATCTCCCAAACCTGGCTGACCACTCTGGAGTAATTGCGGTGTCAGCACCTCATAGGAAAGAGGCATTCCTTGCCTGCGAAGGAATCCTCGAAGAAGTCAAGAAGAAGGCACAGATATGGAAGAAGGAATACTATGAAGGCGAGCTCGAAAGTGAAGCAGAATGGAAAATGAATACATAGCCGTTCGCTAAATTGAGCAAATACTTTAAGCTACATGCGATTGAGTTGACTAGATGTTTTCAGTCCACTTTCCATTTATCGTCTTCGGAGCTGACGAGAAGCTCTATGGACCAGATCACAAGAGTAAAGAAGATGTTCATCCATCTCCACCAAATTTGGGATGAATGGTCCAGTACTGGAAATTTAGGTCATCAGGTAAAGGTATTTTGAAAAAAAATCTGACGAAACTCACAAAGAAGGTGCGAGTAGACGGTGACAAATATGAATTGACGATATGTTAAAAGAACCCTTGTCACCATAGAGGTCTAATTGGATATTAAGGAGGATGAAGACGCGGGAGAGAATCAAATCTCACAGGCCTATCTTCCCATATGTCATCGACAACGTCTTCAGATTCCCAACTGTCCGCACCGATCGAGGGAAGAACCCTTGAAGCCAACTGCAAGATAGTAAGTCTATATAGGAGAGCGACCAGGACTGGCTTAGGCAGTGTGTTGGTGACGAAATTTGCCAACGTCTCGAAATGAGGAAGTATGTTTGGTAGTAGAGGTGTACTAGTTAGGCGAATTAGAATTTATACTCCCGATAAGTAATATAACTTACTATGATGAAGCGGGATCTGTAAATGACTCCTTGTCGAAACCGCATAGCCAAAAGTTATACGCGATGAACAATGCAAGTCCGGATGGCTCGATAATATGCATCCGGCGCCCAACAAACCCGATAACAGTCAGAAATACAAAGGCGGTGATGGCCACTCCAAAGAGGGTCGATGATAAAGGAGACGAGGCAGCATCCGGATACGACTAACACGAATTGTGAGAACACTCGGCGCCGAATCGAGGTCAACACTCACATCCACAATCCACCAAGCTGAAGCGACATAAGCAACAGAAGTTGCTATCAGCAATGCAAATTGATAAGCATCCCCTCTATATGCTAATTTCTTTCCCTCCTGGCCAAGCTTCTGAACGACTAACAAACTTGACATCCCCTCCATGATGATGAAAAGTGGCCCAGAGAGGGTAAGAAAGAATCCCCACCAATCTGCGATGGTGACAAGCCACGGCGCAGGCGATGCGGCAAATATGTTAAAACATAGGAGCAAAAGAAAAGGATGCATGGGTAGCTGCAATATAGAGAGTGCTTGAGAGCCCCAA
>Ga0307507_10005929_pt1 | contig 19418 bp, 19 predicted proteins | sample 7_EM_MG_FD_207223 | JGI IMG/M metagenome (GOLD analysis project Ga0307507, IMG submission 207223) | Populus trichocarpa ectomycorrhiza microbial communities from riparian zone in the Pacific Northwest, United States - 7_EM | ecosystem: Host-associated > Plants > Roots > Unclassified | place...
ACCTTCCGCCTGTTCGGCGAGACGGGTGCCCACGCGCCGCTCCTGAACGACGTCCTGCTCGGCGCGGCGGGCCGTCCGGTCGGCGGCACACTGCCGCTGCCGTTCACGGGTGGTTCGTGGGTCGTCTGGGAGCGCGGTGACGGTGCCGCCGGCACGACGCTGGACGCCGAACTGCCCTTGCACACCGTGCCTGTCGGAGTTCCCGGCCCCCTCGCCGACGGCCGTGTCGCGCTCGCCTGGTGGCTGGTCGGGACCGGCCGCGCCATGCTCGCGCTGGCTCGCCAACACGCCGTGGACCGCGTGCAGTTCGGCCGCCCCCTCGCCTCCTTCCAGGCCGTACGGCACCGGCTCGCCGAGACCCTCGTGGCGCTGGACGGCGCCGAGGCGACCCTGGTGGCCGCCACGGACGAGCTGGGCGCGCTGCTGGCCAAGGCTGCGGCCGGGCAGGCGGCGCTGACCGCGGCCCGGCACTGCCAGCAGGTGCTCGGCGGGATCGGATTCACCGCCGAGCACGATCTGCACCGGCACGTCCGGCGGGCCATGGTGCTGGACGGACTGCTGGGCAGCGCACGGGAGTTGACGCGCGAGGCGGGGGCCCTGCTGCGGGCCGGCGGGTCCGCGCCACGGCTCGTCCACCTGTGATCGACCGAGGAGTGACATCAGTGACCGATCTGTGGAGCGACCTGCTCTCCTGCCTGGACCTCGACACCCTGCCGGACTCCGTGTTCGAGGGTCGCAACCAACGACTCGGCTATCACCGCATCTTCGGCGGGCAGTTGCTCGCCCAGAGCGTCCGCGCCGCCCAACTGGCCTGCCCCGACAAGGCGGTCAAGAGCCTTCATGTGCAGTTCGCGCGTGCGGGACGGCCTCAGGAGCCGGTGCGGTACGAGGTGACGCGTCATCATGAAGGCGGTTCCTTCGCCACGTTGACGGTCGTGGCGCGGCAGACACAGGGCGTCGCGGCCGTAGCGGCTGTGTCGCTGCACTCCCGCGAGGAGGGCCCGGACCAGCAGATCGCGTTTCCGATGCCCTCGGTACCGGGAGCGGAACACGACGTGGATCTCTCGCTGCTTCCCTGGGACACCCGGGCCACCATGGACGTGGACTCGCCGAAGTCGGAGCCGCCCGAGTACGACCTGTGGATGCGCACACCGACCGTCGCTCCAGAGCTGGTCCCGGCGTTGACGGCGTACGCGAGCGATCTGAGTCTGATCGGTACGGCGCTTCGGCCGCTGGAAGGGGTCACCCAGCACGATTCGGGAACGGCGTTCACCTCTGCCGTCACCGCTCACACGGTGTGGTTCCACCGCCCCTTCACGACGGACGACTGGCTTCTGCTGCGCCACCTGAGCCCGCTGCTCGCCCACGGCCGCTGCTACGGCCGGGGCGATGTGCTCACCGCTCAGGGGTCCTTGGTCGCCTCGTTCGCGCAGGAGGCGCTGCTGCGCTTCCGTGCGATCGCGTGACGGGCCGTGTCCGCGAGGGCCTTCGGCGCACAACGACCCGTCTCCGCCCGGTACTTGGCGTGTGACGGGCCGTCCCCGCAGCGCGTTCAGCGCATCACGGTGCCGCCGTCGACGTTGATGACCTGGCCATTGATCCAGGCTCCGTGGGCGGACATGAGGTGGGCCACCATGCCGGCGACATCGTCGGCATGGCCGTGGCGGGTGCTGCGGGTGCGGGCGAGCAGCGCCTCCAACAGGTCGGGCGCGGCGCCGTCTTGGATGGCCTGCGTCAGGATGAGGCCCGGTGCGACCGCGTTGGCGCGGATGCCCTCCCGACCCCAGCGGGAGGCGACATGTCGGGCTAGCGCGTTGATGCCAGCCTTGGTAGCCGAGTACGCGGGGCGCGCGGCCTCCCCGGTGAAGGCCGCGATGGACGAGGTGTAGACGAGCGCCCCGCCGCCCCGTGCCAGCAGCTCGGGAACGGCGTACCGGGTGACGAGCATGTGGCCCCGCAGATTGACGGCGAACGTCCGGTCCCACACCGCGAGGTCCATGTCGACTACGTCGGTGTCCTGGGAGACCGCGCCCATGTCGCCCGCGTTGATGTGCACGGCGTCCAGCCCGCCGTACGTCCGCACGGTGGTCGTCACCAGTTCACCCACGGAGGCCTCGTCGGCGATGTCGAAGCCCACCGCGACAGCCTGGCCACCGGCGTCACCGATGGCCTCGGCGGTCCGCCGGGCTCCGTCGAGGTCCAGGTCCCCGACGACCACTCTGGCGCCCTCGTCGGCCAGCCGCCGGGCGGAGGCGGCCCCCAGCCCGGTGGCCGCGCCGGCGACGAGAACAACCTTCTCCTTCAAGCCCTCCACGCTGCTCCCTTTACGTCGTCGACGCTCTCCACCAACGGACCCAACCGACAGCTGACGGACCACGGCGCCAGTACCTCGATGACCGTGGCCGAGCCCATGCCGCCGCCCGCGCACATCGCGGCGACGCCGATGCCGCCACCGCGGCGACGCAGTTCGTGCACGAGCGTGACGAGCATCCGGGCGCCGGTCGCGGCGACCGGATGGCCGAGGGAGCAGCCGCTGCCGTTCACGTTCACGCGGTCGGGGTCGAGGCCAAGCAGTTTCACCGCGGCGACGGGCACGGCGGCGAAGGCCTCGTTGATCTCGAAGAGGTCGACGTCGGACGTCGAAAGTCCCGCGCGGGCAAGGGCTTTGGGGATCACCTTCACCGGGGTGAGGCCCGTCTCGGCGGGGTCGGCGCCGACCGACGCCCACGAGCGGACGACGGCGAGTGCGGGCAGGCCCAACCGGTCGCTGGCCACCACCAGCGCGGCGGCACCGTCGTTGGCTCCGCCCGCGTTGCCGGCCGTGATGGAGAAGCCGTCTATCTCCGGGTGGAGCGGCTTGAGCGAGGCGAGCTTCTCCAGGCTCGTGGTGCGGCGGGGGTGTTCGTCGACGGAGAACAGTCCGTGCGGTGTGTCGATGGGCACCAGCTCGGCGTCGAAACGGCCTTCGTCGATGGCGCGAATGGCGTTCTGGTGCGAGCGCAGCGCCCATGCGTCCATGTCGGCGCGGCTGAGGCCGGCGCGTACGGCGGTGTTCCAGCCGACGGTGATCGACATGTCCAGGTTGGGGGCGTCGGGCCGGTCGGGGTGGGTGGGCGGGCTCCAGGGTTCGACCCAGTCTCCATCGACGCGGAAACGCTGTTTCGGGGAGGTGGAAGCCGAGTTGACGCCACCGGCGATGACGAGTTCGTCCATGCCCGCGCGGATGCTCGCCGCCGCGCTCTGCACGGCCGCGAGTCCGGCGGCGCAGTGGCGGTTGTGGGCGAGGCCCGGTACAGAGGTGAGGCCGACGGTCAGTGCCGCGTGCCGGGCCACGACCCCGCCGCCGTACAGGCCCTCGCCGAGGATCACGTCGTCGACCGCGTCCGGGTCGAGGCCGTCCGTGGCCGCCGCGGCGGCGACGATGTGGTGGGCCAGGTCGAACGCGGTGGTGTCGCGCAGGGTGCCCTTGACGGCGGTGCCGACGGGGGTGCGCAGGGCGGACACGAGGACTGCTTCAGGCATGGGTGGTCTCCAACTCGGCCAGCAGGGTGCGGCGCAGCAGCTTTCCGGTCTCGGTCTTGGGCAGTTCGGCGCGGAACACGATGGTGTCGGGGGTCTTGGAGGAGCGCAGTCGGTCCTTGACCCATTGGCGGACCTCCGCCGGATCGCCCTCGCCGACGACGACGGCCACGATCCGTTGCCCCCACTCGGGGTCGGGCACGCCGATCACCGCCGCTTCCACGATGCCGGGGTAGGCGACGAGAACGTCCTCTATCTCGGCGGGAGCAATGTTCTCGCCGCCGCGAATGATGGTGTCGTCGGCGCGTCCCTCAATGAACAGATAGCCGTCGGCGTCCAGTCGGCCCCGGTCCCGCGTGGGAAACCAGCCGTCCACGTCCAAGGCGCTGCGTCCGCCGTACTCGCCAGAGATCTGCTCCCCGCGCACGAACACCAGCCCGGTCTCCCCGGCACGGGCCGGCTTTCCGCCGTCGTCACGGATCTCGATCTCGACACCGGGCAACGGCCGCCCTACGGAACCGAGTCGCTCCCGTAGGGCCGGGTCGGATGCCGCGAGGGCCTCGCGGTGGTCGTCGGGCCCCAGCACGGCGACCGAAGAGGCCGTCTCCGTCAGGCCGTACGCGTTGACGAACCCCGTGCCGGGGAAGATCTCCAACGCCCGCTCCACCACGGGCCGCGGGGTTCTCGCGCCGCCGTAAGCGAGGCTCCGGAGCATGGGCGTCCCGGCGCCGTCCGCCCGGACCTCCGCGACGATGCGGGCCAGCATGGTGGGCACGACCAGTGCGTGCGTGACCTGCTCGCGGCGCGCGGTCTCCAGCCACTCCCCCGCGTCGAAGGCGGACAGGTACACGAGGCGGCGGCCCGAGTAGAGGTTCGTCAGCAGGTTCATCAACCCGGCCACGTGGTACGGCGGAACGGCCACCAGTGCCGCGTCGCCCTCCTCGGCGGAGGCGAACTCCTGGGTGTTCAGGACGTATGCCATCAGGTGCCGGTGGCGCAGCAGTGCCGCCTTGGGCTCGGCGGTCGTGCCGCTCGTGTAGAGGACCACCGCGACGGAGTCCTGGTCCGCGGTCGCCTTGGGCACTTCGGCACCCTCCTCGGCGCTCAGCAGCGGGTCGAGGTCGGCGGGGCGCAGCACGAGCGCGCCGGGGTGGCGGGCCAGGAGGCGGGTCAACTGGTGTTCGCCGAGGCGGTAGTTGAGGGGGATGAACGGGATACCCGCCAGGGCGGCGCCGAACAGGGCGACCGGGTACGCGAGATGACTGGGGCTCAGATACAGCACGGCCGAGTGCCCCTGGAAGCGGTGCGCGGCGGCGCGGGCGCGGGCGAGCAGGTCCGAGGCGGTCAGGGAGCGGCCGTTCGCCGTGACCACCGGTCGGTCGCCGCCCGAGGCCACCATCTCCAGAATCATGGTTATATTCATGAGAATGCTATTCTCGTCTCACTAGAGCGCTGTTCGCAAGAGAGGAAATCCTTGATGCAGATCAGTGGGAGCTCCGCGGTGGTCGTCGGCGGGGCGGGCGGCCTGGGCGAGGCCAGCGTCCGTCGACTGCACGCGGCGGGAGCGAAGGTCGTCGTCGCCGATCTGGCCGACGAGAAGGGCAAGGCCCTGGAGCAGGAACTCGGTGTCCGCTACGTGCGCACCGACGCCACCTCCGAGGAGGACGTCCAAGCGGCGCTGGCCGAGGCGGAGTCGGCGGGACCGCTCCGTATCTCGGTGGACGCGCACGGCGGTCCGGCGAGCGGTGGCCGGCTCGTCGGCAAGGACGGCTCGCCCCTCGACCTCGCGGGCTTCCGTACGACGATCGACGTGTATCTCACCGGCGTGTTCAACGTGATGCGCCTGGCCGCGGCCGCCATCGCCCGCCAGGAGCCCGCCGAGGGCGGCCGGGGTGTCATCGTCAGCACGGCCTCGATCGCCGCGTACGAGGGCCAGATCGGCCAACTCCCTTACGCGGCGGCCAAAGGCGGGGTCGTCAGCATGACCCTGGTCGCCGCCCGCGACCTGTCCCCGCTCGGCATCCGGGTGGTCACGATCGCGCCGGGCACCTTCAACACACCGGCCTACGGCAAGGCCGGCGACCAGTTGGAGGCCTACTGGGGGCCGCAGATCCCGTACCCGAAGCGCATGGGGCTGCCGGTCGAGTACGCGGGTCTCGTGCAGCACATCGTCGAGAACGACTATCTCAACGGCGAGGTCGTCCGTCTCGACGGCGCCCTCCGGTTCCCCCCGAAGTGAGTGCACAGTGAGCGAAGTGACCGACGTGAGCGGCCCGTTGAAGGGCAAGGTCGCGTTCGTGGCGGGCGCCAGCCGCGGTATCGGCCGTACGGTCGCGCTGGCGCTCGCCGAGGCCGGGGCGGCGGTCGCCGTGGCCGCGCGCTCCGAGCAGGAGGGGCGGCTGCCCGGGACGATCCACTCGGTCGCGGACCGGATCACCGCGGCGGGCGGACGCGCCCTGCCGGTGCCCTGTGACGTGAGCGACGAGGCCTCGGTCGACGCGGCCGTCGCCGCCACGGTCGCGGAGTTCGGCGGAATCGACATTCTCATCGCCAATGCCGGGGTGCTGTGGCTCGGCTCGGTCGAGTCGACGCCGCTGAAGCGCTGGCAGCTGTCCCTGGACGTCAATCTGACCGGGGTGTTCCTGGTGACCCGCGCGGTGATTCCGCACGTACGGGCGCGTGGCGGTGGCTCGTTGGTGGCCGTGACGACCGGTGGGGTGGGCATGACGGACCGGGGGGCGAACGCGTACTGGGTGTCCAAGGCGGCGGTCGAGCGTCTCTACCTGGGCCTCGCCGCCGACCTGAGGAAGGACAACATCGCGGTCAACTGCCTTGCTCCGTCACGGGTGGTGCTCACGGAGGGCTGGCAGGCGGGTGGCGGGGGCCGGGAGATCCCGCCGGAGATGGTGGAGCCGCCGGAGGCGATGGCGCGGGCCGCCGTCCTCCTCGCGGGCCAGGACGCGACCGGTCTCACGGGGACCGTCCAGCGCTCGGAATCCCTTGCCTGAAAGGCAGTTGGCCTGCCCGCCACGCGGGATGCCCATGACTGTTCGGCATCATCCGGGGCACTCGGGAGACAACGGCGAACCACCGGGATCACCGGTGGCTCGCCGTCTATCCGTAGGGGTCAACAGATGCTCGCATTCGTGGCGGCAGCGCTCTTCTTCATCGCCTTCATCATCCGTGTCACCGAGACGTCTACCCAGATCGTCTTCAGCTCGACGAGCCTCATGCTTCTCGGGCTCGCCTTCCTCGCCGCGCATTCGGCCGGCGTGGGGTCCGGCTGGTCCGCCCGGCGCAGCAGCGGACGTCGGCGCTGAGGAAGCGGCGCGCTCCCTCCGTGGCGCGCCTCCTCCATACCCCCTGACAGGTCACCGTCCGGCGCGTTCTCGCACCGCCGCGCAGACCCCACCGTCGACGAGAACGTCGATTCCGGAAATGAAAGCGGCCTCGTCCGACAGTAGGAATGCCACCGCCGCCGCGACGTCCTCGGCCCGGCCCACCCGTCCGAGTGGCGTCTGCTCCACCAGAGCAGCCATGGCGGGCTGGGCCGAAGCCTCCTGCTGCCCCTGAGGGGTGTCGATGACGCCCGGCGACACGGAACACACCCGGGCGCCGTACGGCCCGAGCCGCACCGCCTCCCGCCGTACGAACCGGTGCACTCCGTGCTTGGCCCACGCGTACGCGAGACCCGTGTTCTCGACGGCCGGCCCGAGGGCCTCACGGAGTCGGTCGAGGAAGTCGTCCCGGAGTGGATCGTCGAGGATCGCCGCCACGGTCGGATCGGCCTCCAGGTTGCCGAGGAGCGGTGCCATCGAGGCGAAGCACACCAGTGCCGTCTCCTCGGTGGCGAGGGGGCGGAGTGCCTCGGCGAGCCGTGCGGTGCCGACCAGGTCGACCTCGAAGATGCGCCGCCAGTCGGCCATGGTGGGCGAGATCCCGGCGGCGTGGGAGACGGCCCTGAGGGTGCCCAACTCGGCCGCACGGGCGGCGAGTCGGGCCAGTCCGGCGGTGTCGGTGATGTCGAGGACGAAGGGTTCGACCTCGATCTCCTCGTCCGCGGCGGCCAGTTCCTTCGCGGCGGTGGTCACGGTCAGCTCGTCGCGGTCCACCAGCAGCAGCGTGTCCACCAGGTCGGTGAGCCGCCGCGCGCAGGCCAGTCCCATGCCCCGCCCGGCCCCGGTCGCGATGCCTACGGTCGTCATACGTGCCCTCCTTCATGACCCCAGAGCTTCTCCAGTCCCGGCTGCGCCACCCGGTCCACGAGTTCCACGAGCAGACCGCTCGGACCGCGCAGGAAGGCGAAGGGCGCGCCGCCGGAGCCGGCCCGGCGCGCCTCGGTCACGAAGCCCTGCCGGGTGAGTTCGGCCGCGTCCGCGGCGACGTCGTCGGACCAGTAGCCGACGTGGTGCACACCGCCACCGGCCACCGGTTCCCACAGGGTGCCCGGGACACGGCGGACGATCTCCACTCGGGGCAGCGTCCGGGAGTAGGCGCAGCTGATGTCGAGAACGGCGTTTCCGGTCGGCAGCGTCAGCGGAACCGACCCGCCGATCTCGGCACACCACTCGTACCCGAACGCGGCCGAGAACTCGGCCAGCGTCGCCTCGAAATCCTCGACGACAAGCCCGAGATGGAACTGGTCCTCGGCCCTCATGACTCGGCCACCGCCCCGGAAGCGTCATGCTCGCCCAGGCGGGGCGGCGGCCCGTAGTCGGGCTCGTATCCCGCGACCAGGACGGGACTGCGGACCAGTCGGAACTCCCCGGCCGTCACCACGGCTTCCGGTGTCGCCGCCAGTGCCTGCGGCAGCGTCCGTACGGCGGCGGCCGGTACCCCGAGCGGGCGCAGCCGCGCGTCCCAGGCCGCGGCGGTGTCGCCGGCGAGGGCATCCGTCACGGCGGTGAGTACTTCCTCGCGGCGCTCCGCACGTTCGGCCATGGTGGGGAATCCCCGGACGCCGGCTTCGGCGGCGAAGGACTTCCAGAAGCCGTCGTGGGTGATGAAGAGCGCCAAGTAGCCCTCGGCGGTGGGAAAGAGCTGGGCCGGTACGTAGTAGGAGTGCGCTCCGAGCGGTAGCCGACGTGGTTCGACTCCCTCGTTGAGGTAGGCGGAGGCACGGTAGTTGAGCTGGGACAGCATCACGTCCCGCAACGACACCTCTACTTGGCCACCGCGCCCGGAGACGATCTGCGCGAGGAGTCCCAACGCGGCTGTCAGGCCTGAGGAGTTGTCGGCCGAGGAGTATCCGGGCAGGGTCGGTGGCGCCTCGGGGTCGCCGGTGAGGGCGGCGACTCCCGTGGCCGCCTGGACGACGTAGTCGAAGGCGGGCTCGTCGCCCGCCTCCAGTCCGTATCCGGTGAGCGCGACGCACACGATCCGCTCGTTCCACTTGCGCAGCACGTCGTACGTCAGCCCGAGCCGGTGGATGGCCGACGGTTTGAGGTTGACGAGCAACGCGTGGGCGTTGGCGGCGAGTTCACCGAGTCGGGCCTGTCCGTCGTCGGTCGTGAGGTCGAGGCGGACGCTGCGCTTGCCGCGGTTGAGGCTGGCGAAGTAGGCGGCGCTCACCTGGCGCGAGATGTCCCCGCCCGGCGGCTCGATCTTGGTGACCTCGGCGCCGAGGTCGGCGAGCATCATCGTGGCGTAGGGGCCGGCCAGCATGTGGCCGACCTCCAGGATGCGGATGCCCTTCAGCGGTCCGGTGGTCATCGCAGGTCCGCTGCGAGGGCGGCGAGCGTGTCGCGGGTGCGGTACTTGGAGGCGACCAGTTCGTCGCGGTTGTCGCCGATGGGCAGCAGCCGTACGGAAAGATCGGTCACCCCGGCGTCCGCGAACCGCTTGAAGCGGGCGGCAATGGCGTTCTCGTCTCCGGCCGCGCACAGGTCGCCGACGTCGCGGGCGTCGCCGTACTCCAGCAGGCGTTGGTAGTTGGGCGAGATCTCGGCCTCGCCGAGGATCCGGTTGGCGCGCTCGCGGGCCTCGTCGACCTGGTCCGGGCGGCACAGGCAGACCGGGATGCCCGCCACGATCCGGGGTGCCGGGCGTCCGGCGCTCTCGGCGGCCTCGGTGATGCGGGGGACGACGTGTTCGGCAACGGCGCGTTCGTCGGCCATCCACAGCACGGTCCCGTCGGCCCGTTCCCCGGCGAGGCGCAGCATGACCGGGCCGAGGGCCGCGATCAGGACCGGCAGCGGGGAGACGGGGGCGAGGGTGAGCGGGTTGTGGACGGTGAAAGTGTCGTTCTCGACTTCGACAGCGCCCGTTCCGTCGAACGCGGCGTCCAGGACGTCCAGGTAGTCGCGGGTGAAGGCGGCCGGTTTCTCGTACGGCAGCCCCAGCATGTCCCGGATGATCCAGTGGTGGGACGGTCCGAGGCCCAGCGCGAGCCGTCCGCCCGTCGCGGCCTGGGCCGAAATGGCTTGCCGGGCAAGGGCGATGGGGTGCTGGGCCTGCAACGGCACGACAGCGGTGCCCAGTTCGATCCGCTCGGTCCGCGCGCCCATGAGCGCGATCGCGGTGAGCGCGTCGAAGTCGGTCGGGATCTGCGGCACCCACACGGTGTCGAAGCCCGCCTTCTCGGCCCATGTCACGTCGTCGATCATCCGCGTGACCTTGCGGACCGAGTCCCCGCGCTCGGGTCCGATCATCACTCCGATACGCACGTTGCCTCCAGGTATTCGGGTCGCCGCCGGCTCATGGCGCGTTGACGGATGTCAGGGCGCGCATCTTGGTGACGAGGGCGTCGAGCGGTGTGCCCGTGGGGAAGACCGCGGCGGCTCCCGCCGAGAGCAGCTTCGGCACGTCGGCCGGTGGGATGGTGCCGCCCACCACGACGGCGATGTCCTCGGCCCCCGTGGCGCGCAGCGCCTCGATCACGCGGGTGGTCAGCGCGAGGTGCGCGCCGGAGAGGATGCTGAGGCCGACGACGGCCACGTCCTCCTGGACGGCGACGGCGACGATGTCGTCGACGCGTTGCCGGATCCCGGTGAAGATCACTTCGAAGCCCGCGTCGCGCAGCGTCCGCGCGACGATCTTGGCCCCGCGGTCGTGTCCGTCCAGCCCTGGCTTGGCGACCAGTACGCGGGCTTTCATCAGAACACCACCGGTTGCTGGAACTCGCCCCAGACCGCCTTGAGCGCGGCGACCATCTCGCCGACCGTGCAGTAGGCGTTGGCGCAGTCGATCAGGATGGGCATGAGGTTCTCGGTACCTTCCGCGGCGCGGGTCAGTTCGGCGAGGCGTTGCCGTACGAGAGCCGCGTCTCGGGTGGCCTTGACGTCGGCGAGCCGTTTCAGCTGCCGGTCGCGGCCCTCCGCGTCCAGTTCGTACGTGGCGAGGTCGGGCGGGGGTTCGTCCGCGACGAAGCGGTTGACGCCGACGACCGGCCGGGTGCCGGCCTCGACCTCGCGGTGCAGCTGGTAGGCCTCGTCGGCGATGAGGGTCTGCAGATAGCCGTCCTCGATGGCCCGGACCATGCCGCCGTAGCGCTCCAGGTCGTCCATGATCTCGACGATGCGGGCCTCGGTGGCGTCGGTGAGCGCCTCGACGAAGTACGAGCCGCCGAGCGGGTCCGCGACCCGGGTGACGCCGGTCTCGTGGGCGAGGATCTGCTGGGTGCGCAGGGCGAGTGTCGCCGACTCCTCGCTGGGCAGGGCGAAGGGCTCGTCCCAGGCGGCCGTGAACATCGACTGGACGCCGCCGAGAACGGAGGCGAGCGCCTCGTAGGCCACCCGCACGGTGTTGTTCTGCGCCTGGGGCGCGTACAGCGAGGCCCCTCCGGCCACGCAGCCGAAGCGGAACATGGCCGCCTTGTCGCTGTCCGCCCCGTACCGCTCGCGCACGATGGTCGCCCAACGCCTGCGTCCGGCACGGTACTTGGCGATCTCCTCGAAGAAGTCGCCGTGTGTGTAGAAGAAGAAGGAGACCTGTGGGGCGAACTGATCGATCGTCATACGGCCGCGGGCCAGCACCGTGTCGCAGTAGGTGACGCCGTCCGCAAGGGTGAAGGCCATCTCCTGCACGGCGTTGGCGCCGGCGTCGCGGAAGTGCGAGCCGGCGACCGAGATCGCGTTGAAGCGGGGTACTTCGGCCGCGCAGAACTCGATGGTGTCGGCGATGAGCCGGAGGGAGGGTTCGGCCGGCCAGATCCAAGTGCCCCTGGAGGCATACTCCTTGAGGATGTCGTTCTGGATCGTCCCGGTGAGTTTCGCCCGTGGTACGCCCGCCCGTTCGGCGGCGGCGACGTAGAAGGCGAGCAGGATCGCGGCCGTTCCGTTGATGGTGAAGCTGGTACTGATCTTGTCGAGCGGGATGCCCTCGAAGAGGACCTCGGCGTCGGCGAGCGTGTCGACGGCGACGCCCACCCGCCCTACTTCCTCGCCCACTTCGGGGTCGTCGGAGTCGTAGCCGCACTGTGTGGGCAGGTCGAGCGCCACGGAGAGTCCGGTGCCGCCCTGTTGGAGGAGGTAGTGGTAGCGGCGGTTGGAGGACTCGGCGGTGCCGAAGCCGGAGTACTGGCGCAGCGTCCACAGCCGTCCCCGGTAGCCGGTGGCGTAATTGCCGCGTGTGAAGGGGAAGTTGCCCGGCGCGGGCGGTGCGGTGTCAACGTCGTCGGGGCCGTAGACCGGTTTGAGGGGCAGGCCGGACGCGGTCCGGACGAGGTCGTCGCCCTGGGGCGGTGTGGGAGGCGTCATCGCAGGAGGTCCTTCATCACCTTTCCGGTGGCGTTCAGCGGTAGTTCTGTGAGGAACTCCACGGTCCGGGGCACCTTGAACCCGGCCATCCGGAGCCGGCTCCACTCGATCAACTCGTCGGCGGTCAGCGGCTCTCGGAGGACGACGAAGGCCTTGCCGACCTGCCCCATCCGTTCGTCGGGGACGCCGATCACGGCGGCCTGGGCGACCGCGGGGTGTTCCATCAGGAAGCCCTCGATCTCGGCCGGGTAGGCGTTGAAGCCGCCGACGATGAACATGTCCTTCTTGCGGCCGACGATCCTCAGGTAGCCGCGCTCGTCGAGCGTGCCGAGGTCTCCGGTGTGCAGCCAGCCGTCCTGGTCGATGGCTTCGGTGGTGGCGTCGGGGTCATTGAAGTAGCCGCGCATCACGCTGTAGCCGCGGACCAACACCTCGCCGTCTTCGGCGATTTCGACCTCGACGCCGTCGCAGGGGGTGCCGACGGTGGTGGCGATGTCCTCGAAGGAGTCGCCGGGGCGGGTGGCGGTGGCGGTGCCCGCCTCGGTCAGGCCGTAGCCCGTCATGATCGAGGTGAAGGGCAGTTCGGTCACCACGCGGCGGATCAGTTCGACGGGGATGTCGGCGGCCCCGGTCACCGCAACTCGCAGTGAGGACAGGTCTCTTGTGCCTCGGTCGGTGAGCAGTGAGTGGTAGAGCGTGGGCGGGCCGGGCAGGACCGTCACCTTCTCGCGCTCGACCAGGTCGAGGACGGTGTCCACGTCGAAGACGGGCACGGGCAGGATGGTCATGCCGCGGATGAGCGAGGCGACCATGCCCGCCTTGAAGCCGAAGATGTGGAAGAACGGGTTGACGATCAGATAGCGGTCGCCCTCCCTGACCCCTGCCAGGTCGCACCACTCCGCGTACAGGCGGAGCGTCTGGGCGTGGGTCATCAGGACGCCCTTGGGCCGGCCGGTGGTGCCCGAGGTGAACACGATGTCGCTGACCTGGTCGCCGGTCACCTTCCGTTCGAACGGTGAACCGCTGGCCAGGAAGCCGGACTTGAGGTCGATCACCGGCACCCCGGGCGGCGCCTTGAAGTCCAGGCCGAGGAAGCCCTCCTGGACGAGAACGGCCTTCGCCCCGCTGCGGACGATGATGTCGTGCGCCTCGTCCGCCTTGAAGCGGGTGTTCACCGGCACCACCACACCGCCCGCGGTCATGAGACCGAAGGCGGCGACGATCCACTCGGCGGAGTTGGGCGCCCAGATCGCGACGCGATCGCCCTGCTCCACCCCGGCCGACGCGAACGCACCCGCAGCCACACGCACCCGCTCGACCAGCTCGGTGAACGTGAGGCGGAGCGGGCCGTCCACCACGGCTTCGGCATCACCGAAGCGGTCGGCCGCGCTCAGCACCATCTGCGGGATGCTCTCCCAGGTCATACGCCGATCAACCGGGCGAGGTTGCCGCCCATGATCTTGGCCTGGTCGGCCTCCTTCATGCCCTGGAGCGCGTCGATGTAGGAGACCGGGTCGGCGAGCCCCTCGGGGTGCGGGTAATCGGACCCGAACAGGACGCGCTCGACTCCGACGACTTCGGAGAGCGCGGCCATGTCCTCCTCCCAGAACGGGCTGATGTGGATCCGCTTCCTGACCTCTTCGACCGGGTCGCCCAGGAAGCCCTTCGGCTGCTTCTTGTAGGTGCTGCCCAGTTGGTCGAGGAGCGGCAGGAGCCAGGAAGAGCCGTTCTCGATGACCGAGACCTTCAGTTCCGGGAAGCGGAACAGGGCTCCGTGGCAGACCCAGGACGCGACCGCGTCGGTGACGGGCCGCCACTCGGACATCATCCGGAAGACCTGCGCCTGGAACGGCGTCATCTCCTGGCTCTTGCCCTCCCAGTCGCTGGAGTAGCGCGAGTAGCCGCTGTCGGAGGAGTGCATGGCCACCAGCACGCCCGCCTCCTCGACCCGCTTCCAGAACGGGTCGAACTCCGGCAGTGCGAAGGACCGCGACCCGCCGTAGCCGGGGACCGGGGCGGGCCGGATGAGAATCGCCCGCGCTCCGCGCTCCAGGCACCACTCCAGCTCGGCGATCGCCTTGTCCAGGATCGGCAGGCTGATCACCGGGGTGGTGAAAATGCGGTTCTTGTAGTTGAACTGCCAGGTCTCGTGCAGCCACTGGTTGAGGGCGTGGACGACGACGTGGATCAACTCCGGGTCGTCCCGCATCCGTTCCTCGACCAGGCTGGCGAGTGTCGGGAACATCAGGGTCTGCTGGATGCCCAGGTCGTCCATGAGCGCCAGGCGTGGGCCGGGCTCGCGGAACGCCGGGATCGACCGCATCGGCTCGCCGAACAGCTCCCGGTGGGACTTGCCCTCCGGGTTCCCCTCGCGGAAGTAGTCCTCCCACGCGCCGGGCCGGGCGACGACCTCGAACGTGGGGTTGGGGATGTAGTCGCTGATCTGACCGCGGATGGCGATCTTCGTACGGCCCTTGACCTGCACGTACTGGATGGCGCTCGCGTACTGCTTGGGCAGGTACCGAGTGAGCGCATCCTCCGTCTCATACAGGTGGTTGTCCGCGTCGAACAGTGGATACGGCAGCACGCGCGATGGCATGAGATCCTCCTTCGCAGATTGCGAGAATCCTATTCTCACTCTTGATGGGCGGCAATATCCTTGCGGAGAACGAACTTCTGGACCTTGCCACTGGCGGTGCGTGGGAAGTCCTCGACGATGTGCAGCTCCTCCGGCCACTTCTGACGGGCCAGGCCCGCCGCGGCGAAGTGGGCGCGCAGGTCGTCGAGGGTGGGTTCGGGGTGGCCGGGTCGTAGTCGTACGACGGCTGCCGCGTGCTCTCCCAGGCGGGCGTCCGGCGCGGCCACGACCGCGGCCTCGGCGACGGCCGGCAGGGCGAGGAGAACCTCCTCCACCTCCAGCGCACCGATGTTCTCGCCGCCGCGGATGATGATGTCCGCCTTGCGGCCGGTGATGGTGAGGTAGCCGTCCTCGTCGAACTCACCGATGTCGCCGGTGCGGTACCAGCCGTCCTCATCGAAGGCCCGCTCGGTGAGGGCCGGGTCGGTGTAGCCGAGGCACAGGTCCGGGCCGCGACTGAGGATCTCGCCGTCGTCGGCCAGCCGGATCTCCACCCCGTCGAGTGCGTCTCCGTCGGTGTAGAGCCGCTTGTCCTCGGGTGCGGTGTGGGCCGAGGACGTGATCGAGGGGTGCTCGGTGCTGCCGTAGGCACGGAAGACCGTGATGCCGAGGTCCGCGAGCCGTCTGGTCACCGCGCCCGGGACGGCCGCGCCGCCGAGGCCCGCGTACTTCATGCGGGTCAGGTGGGCGGGTGCGAAGTCGGGGTGGTCGAGCAGGCTCGTCATGTAGTAGACGGCGCCGCCGCCGACACAGAGGCCCTCGCGGACCATCAACTCCAGGGCGAGGCCCGGGTCCCAGGTGTCGGCGAGGTTCACCGGCGAGCCGTCGAGTACGGGGATCAGGAAGGCGTTCACCATGCCGATGAAGTGACCGACGGGCGCGGAGGTGAGTTGGTCGCCGCGGTCGGGCGGGTAGCTGCCCGCCAGTTGGCGCGTCTCGAAGGCCAGGGTCCGGTGGCTGTGCACGACGCCTTTGGGATCGCGGGTCGTTCCGGAGGTGAAGGCGATCAGCGCGGGTCCGGACGGGTCCGTCGCTACGACGCCGGACAGCGGTTCGTCGGCGAGCAGTTCGTCGAAGTCCCGTCCAACGACGCCGACCACGGGGACCTTCGCGCTCAGCTCGGGGTCGTGGTGCAGATGCCCGAAGCGTTCGGCGGTGACGAAGACCTTGGGCTGGACCGTGTCCAGGATGTAGCCGACTTCCTTGCGTCCGTAGAAGTGGACGATCGGCACCACGACCGCACCGAGGAAGGCGGACGCCCAGAAGACCGCCGCCGCTTCCATCCAGTTGGGCAGTTGGAGCGCCACGACATCGCCGGGGCCGACGCCCCGCTCGCGCAGTCCGGCGGCCAGGCGGCGGGCCGTCAGTTCGACCTCGCCGAAGGTCCCTTCCCAGGGCCGCACGGCCGAGTGCACCCTGAACGCGACCTCCGGGGCGGCCGTCAGTCCCCGCGTCAGCAGGTCACCGATCGTCTCACCGGTCCACCAGCCCTCCGCCTCATAGCGGTCGACCAGTTCAGCGGGGATCGTTCGCACGACAGGAACTTCCTCTCGTCATTGAGAATTGCACTCTCTCAGAGCGAGAAGGTAAATTCCATACATGGGACGAGACCACGGGTTCCACCCGGTGCGGATCACACGGATCATCCAGGAGACGCCCGACACACGGACGTACGTACTCGACGCGCCCTTCCCGTACCGGGCGGGCCAGTTCGTGACGATCAAGGCCTGTGGCACGCTGCGCAGTTACTCCATGTCCAGTTCCCCGGAGACCGACGCCGAGTTGATGACGACGGTGAAGCGGGTTCCGGGGGGTCTGGTGTCCAACTGGATGCACGACCATCTCGCGCCCGGCGATGTCGTCGAGACCACGCTGCCCGCAGGGGTGTTCTGTCTGCGGGAGGGCGACGAGGCAGGCGGGGCGAGCGAGTTGACCGCTCCGGTGGTGGCGTTCTGCGGGGGCAGCGGGATCACGCCGATCCTGTCGCTCGCCAAGTCGGCACTGGCCGGCACCGGGCGCCCGGTGCGGGTCCTGGCCGCCGACCGGGACGCCGGGGCCGTCATCTTCGCCGCCGCGCTGGGCGAGTTGGCCGAGCGGTATCCGGACCGGTTCGAGGTCCGGCGCCACCTCGACGACCGGCAGGGGTTCGTCACCGCGGACCAGGTACGGGAGTTCTCTGGCGGCGACACGGACGCGGATTTCTACCTCTGCGGGCCCGCGCCCTTCATGGAGCTGGTGGAGAACGCGCTTCTCGCCCACGGAGTCGCCCCGGAGAGGATCTTCGTCGAGCGGTTCGCGCAGGCCGCCGACCCCCTGGTCCGGGGGAACCCCGAGCAGGAACGCGAGGAGCCCTCCGAACAGGACGGCACCCTCACGCTCGTGCTCTCCGGCAAGCGGCACACGCTCGCGCAGCGCTCCGGCGAGACGTTCCTGGAGAGCGCGCGTCGGGCTGGTCTGGCCCCGCCGTTCTCCTGCGAGGCGGGCAACTGCGCCACCTGTATCGCCCAAGTCACCGAAGGCGAGGCCAAGATGCGCGTCAACAACGCGCTCGACGAGGACGAGATCTCCGAGGGCTGGGTCCTGACCTGCCAGGGCGAGCCGACCACACCGCACGTCACTGTCGAATACGAGGACTGAGGCCATGGACGTAGATCTCGAACTCGACGAGGGCCTGGCGGTCGTCACCATCGACCGACCCCATGCCCGCAACGCCATCGCGCCGACCACGATGGACGAACTGGACAAGGTGCTCGACGCGGTCGCGGGCGCCAAGGCCCTGGTCATCACGGGGGCCGGTGACCGGGCGTTCGTCTCGGGTGGGGACCTGAAGCAGCTGAGTGCGATCCGGACCGAGGAGGACGCGATGGCCATGGCCCTGCGGATGAGGGGGGTCTGTGATCGCATCGCGGCCTTCCCCGGACCGGTGATCGCCGCGTTGAACGGGCACGCGTTCGGCGGCGGCGCCGAGGTCGCGGTGGCCGCCGACATCCGGGTGGCCGCCGACGACATCAGGATCGGCTTCAACCAGGTGGCGCTGGCCATCATGCCCGCGTGGGGCGGCGCCGAGCGTCTGGCCCAACTCGTCGGCAAGGGGCGGGCGTTGATGCTGGCCGGTGCCGGGACGGTTCTCGACGCGGCCGAGGCCCAGCGCGTAGGACTGCTCGAACTGGTGCTGCCCCGCGCCGAGTTCGCCGAGGGCTGGCGCACCCTGGCCAGGTCCCTCGCAACCAATCCGGCGCGGGAGATCAAACGCGTGATGAGCGGACCCGTCCCGGAGGAGGAGGCGGCTCGCGCCTTCGCCCGCCTCTGGGTGGCCGACGAGCACTGGCAGGCAGCGGAAAGGGTGATGTCCCGTGGGTGACACGCGAGTTGGGGCGAGCGGAGCCGGTACCGACCTGGGCAGCGCCGATCTGGCCGACGTACGGGTGGAGACCGACCATGCGGCGGCCGGCGACGGTCGGGTGCGGGTCGAGTCGAGTCCGGTCGGGCCGATCGTCCGGCCGCCGGACGCGACCCATCTCGTCATCCTGTATCTGCACGGGGACCGGCAGTTGTCGGGCTCCCCGGACTCGGCGGTGGACCTGGCCGAGCGACTCGCCCTGCGGACAGGGGCAGTTGTGGTTTGCCCGCGCTATCGGTCGTCGTTCCCGGGGGCGTTGGACGACGTGCACGCCGTATACAGCTCGTGTCAGGCCCGCGGTCCGGTCGCGTTGGCCGGTGAGCGGCTGGGGGCCGGACTCGCGGCCTCGCTGCTGGTGCGGCTGCGGGACATGGGGGCGCCGGAGCCGGACTGTGCGGTGCTGAGTTCGGCGTTGCTCGACCTCACGCTGGACGCGCCGAGTCTGCTGTTCAACGCGGCGGCCGATCCCTGCTTCGACATCGACGAACTCCGGTTGCACGCGGCCCGGTTCGCGGCCGGCACCGACCGCACCAACCCGCTGTTGAGCCCGCTGCACGCCAACCTGCACGGCCTGCCGCCGATCCAACTGCTGGTGGCGGGAACCGATCCGCTGCTGGACGACTCGCTGTCGTTCGCCGCCCGTGCGGCCCACTCCGGTGTCACGGTGGATCTTCGGGTACGGCCGGACGCGGTGAGTCTGCATCCCGAGAGCGTCACGGCCATGGCCGATTTCATACAGGTGTGGGCCCGAGCAGCACGCCCATGACATCGCGGATGATCTCGGGGTAGTCGGTCTGCTCCTCGTCGAGCATCCACTGCTGTTGGACCCCTTCGAGCATCGCCACCACGGCGGTGGCGGCGGCTCGGGGGGTCAGACCGCTGGGTACGCGGTCGCCGTACAGCGCGGTGAGGTGCTCGACGGTGTGGTCCTGGATCGACCGGTAGTAGTCATGACAGAACCGCTGTGCCTCGTCGCTGCCGGTGACACCCTCGGCCACGAGAACGCTGTGGATCTGGGCGAGACCGGGATTCTTGTGATCGTAGGTGATGACCTCGGCGAGCAGTCCGGGCAGGTCCTCGCCGGCGTCCGCGTGCAGGGCGGCCAGGTGTTCGCGGGCGAGGTCCTCGCGGAGCTGGACGAGGGCGAGGAGAAGCCGCTTCTTGC
>Ga0307507_10005931_pt1 | contig 19411 bp, 8 predicted proteins | sample 7_EM_MG_FD_207223 | JGI IMG/M metagenome (GOLD analysis project Ga0307507, IMG submission 207223) | Populus trichocarpa ectomycorrhiza microbial communities from riparian zone in the Pacific Northwest, United States - 7_EM | ecosystem: Host-associated > Plants > Roots > Unclassified | place...
GGTCTCCTCTCTTTTTTTATATTTTTATTTTATTTTATAGTATTTTATATAAAGAGAAGTATAAATAAAAAAGGTAGAAAGGAGATATCTAATTAGTAGGAAAGCTAAAGGTATTTGCTAGAGCTTTGTGCAGAGCTTTATACGGAGCCTCCGCAGAGCTTCATACGGAGTTTTGTGTGGAGCTTTTGCTAAGCTTTGGTAGAGCTTTGTGCGGGTAAGCCTTATTCCGCGGAGCTCTTATAAGCTTTATATCTATATAATATTACTTATCCTTAGGATATTTAGATAAAAGTGGTACCATTTTAAAGCGCTTTATAAGCTCTATAAATCTATACTAATAAAAAATTATTTATTTAATATTGGGGGGTGCATTACAAGTGTACGTATATTAGGGGTTTTTGCCAAGACTATCCGGAGACTATCCGGATAGTCTCCGGATACTATTAGCTGATAGGTCTATTATCCGAGAGGGCTATCCGGCCTATCCTCTGCAGGTCTGGATATGGTAACCCAAGGTTATGTAAGCTTAACCCGGACCTCCGATACCCTATGTTAATCCGCCCATCTCTAGATTCCGGATTAGCGCCATTACTAATCCCATTTGCGCTTGATAGGTATGAGGTTTTGTCAAGAAACCTGTGCTTGAGAACAGTATTAAATAAGCGAGCTCTACGAAAGATAACGAATTTAAAGGGTTATAATAAGGTTCTAACGTGTTTCACCAGTTATTCGTCAACACCAGTTATTTGACACCCCACCAACCACCAAGACGCGTCTGCGCACGAAAACAATAATGACATCAATACAACCTGATCAATTACCTCAAAAAGAGGCTCGACTACTTCTTGCTAAGCAGGCCTTTTAAAAGAATCAATTTTCAAGTCTTTTAAGGGCTGCAACCTTGTATAATATCCCTAGAACGAGCCTTCGAGAACGTCTTCACGGGCGTATACCACTTAGCGAATCCAATACTCGAAAACGAAAGTTAAAGTCTTCTGAAGAGTAGGCCTTAGTTCAGTGGATTCTAGACCTCGATTAACGCGGATTTCCCCCTTATATTATTAACGTATAAAGAACGAGAAATAAGCAAATTTTCCAAGGAAAATTTTTAAAATTGCTGACTTACAGCCGGCAATTTTAGTTCATTGGAAAAGTTTACTTATTTCTTGCGCCTGCGGCGGGCTTTTGTCCTTTGGGACAAAGTCCTTTTAGGGACAAAGTCCTTTTAGAAACTAAGTGGCGCCCTACTACTACCCTTTTACTACCCTTCTACTATTATCTTTTTACTACTATATATAAAACATTATTTATAAATATATTAAGGCCATTATAGACTACTATAAAGACTATTATAGTATTTATATAATCTATTTTTTTAACCTTTACTTTTAATACTATTTCTCTTTTCCTTATTTTACTTTTACTACTACTTTTACTACTTTTACTATTTCTAATTTAGTTACTCCTTTATTATTATTACTTTATTTATTACTTTTATTACTATTTTAGATTTAATTTTTAGTACTATTACTATTATCTTTTATATATTATATTAATAATTTTTTAGTTTACTACCTTTACTACTTTAGCTATTGTTGGGAATGAGGCAAGCGGTCGTTACATAACGCCGCGGTACTAGCGTGGCGAGGAGTCTTAAGCTCCTCACCCTTCCTTATTCTAAACATATTAAGCTTTTAACTAATATTACTATAACCTACTTAAGTAGCCGTTATTGGTGAGTTACCCTGTGTGACCAACACTGATCAGTGGTTGAATACACAGTTAACTATAGAGCAGCTAGGTTTTCGAACAGAAGAGACAGTCTTGTGTAGGGGTGCCATATGCGCTTATATGGAATGGATCCCGGCGATACTATGCTACCTTAGACTTGCGGAAAACTAGTAATAGAAGTGTTACTAAGTACTAGGAGATACCAAGTTGCGTCTATTATATAGAATAACCACGTTTATGAAGATTTGGTTGAGTACTTTAGGTTAGAAGTGTTACTAAACCTAGGGTCCTAAGTTAACGTCTAAAACGCGTTAAAATAACCATCTTAATACCTTTAGTGTACCTTTGCAGACCGTAGGATCACGATTACTACCTAACTATATATTAAACAACCTTTATTTCCCTTAATTTTTATTAAAACGCGTTAAATAATCTTTAATAACAGCTATTATGGCGTTAACCTACCTAAAGAAGTACGAGGACAATATTAACCTAAAGATATAGAAAACCGCCATAATTAATCCTAAAGATGTTAATTAATAAGACTTAAACGGATTCTTATTACACTATATAGCACACTATAAAGATAGCGAATATAATAACACCATGCTATAGTACTGTATAAAGGAGGACTTTATTAGATGGATAAAGGAAATATAGGCTCCTACAAATAAGGATATTATATGGGACTTCCGTAACTTCCTATAGGAGAATGGAGTGTTTGTACCTATGGATGGGGGTGCTATTAGAGATAATATTTAGGAGCAAGTTATTAACGTAAAAGAAGAGCATAAATGGACTCTATAAGAGATTAAGCACCAACTACGCACTATAAGGAAGCTTAATTTACGATAGAACCTAAGTAATATACTATTAGAGACGCTTCTACCTCCATCTTTAACTCCCCTGTATTAACCAATTTAACCTGTAACTTTGACTACTGCCCTTTAGTAAGTATAAGATCCCCCTACTTCGCGATCTAATAGCCTTTGGACCCTACCGACTAGACCTACGTCCCTACTGCAGCTTATAATGTAACTCCCACCTCCTCCATTTTAATTTTAAATTGGAGGCAGTTTAAAATTGCTTATAGAGCTTGCGAAGCTCTATTTGGATTAGAAGAAGAAGTTTAGTGGGGAATTATATAATATTCTTAATTTGAAACTACGCATCTTCTATAACTATTGCTAGAAGGTAGGAATAGAGTCTAATAAATACCACAACGCCTATTCTGTTATGCTTAAGGGCCGAGCTAGTACCTTCTATTATGATTATTTAGTAGGAAAAGGATACGATTTTGACCGCATAATATATAAGTTAAGATGCCACTTTAAAACAGAAGAGAATAAGCAGCAGTATATATTAGAATGGAGAGAGACTACCTTTTTAAGGATTATTGCTATAAACCTAGGTATTCCTTGGCTTGATTATCTTTAAAAGCTCTTTAATTAACTTTAGATGATTTAGCGTGGTTTATCTAAATTATATTAAGAGAATTTTAGCCTACGTGATTAAGTTATTAGCGTATGCTAAGGCGTTAAAGAATGCAACCTTACTCTCTTTAATCCTGCAAATACTTATAAAGGAGTGTGTGCTTAATTAAGATCTTCTATTAGCACCACTCTACGCTCTTAAGAAGTATAGTAATTTAACACCTAACTCTAACCTACTTTAATCGACCCGCCTAACTAATATGATTATAACTGGACTGATCGAATATATGGTGGCCGTAGTAGGCAATATAGCAGAGGGTACAATTAACGACTATAAGGCAAAGGTAGAGGTCCTTATAAAGGTTTATTCCAAAGTAATCGCTAGAAGAAGTGCTATATTTATAAGAAACCGAATTGCTGGTTAACTAGGCATTCTCTTAATAAGCGAAAGGAGGTATATAATAAGTTTCGCTAGAGTGTAAGAAATGTTAGAAATTATAAGGTTACTATAGCCTACTTCTAAAGCTTCCTGGTTTAATATAAAGGCGTAGAGGATCTTAGGGGTAAGGTTAATAAGGCTAAACAGCTTCTTATAGATATGGAAATTAAGGACTACTCTCCTAACTAATACTTTACTAAGTATGGTGAGGTAGATGGTATATAAACCATTGCTGTTCTTAATAACCAATCTATGCTCTATGCTATTATGAAGTCAGATACCTTTAATAAGCTAAAGGAGAGTTCTATATTCTCCTTTAACGACAGATACTCGGCGAACGTCTTTTATGGTATTATGCCAGATACTGGAGCCGCAGGAGTATCTATAGTAGGAGAACCTTAAGTTTAAGCTCTTTAGTAGCTTAATAGCTCTGTTTAGATTGACTAATTAATGGCAGGCCAATATACAATTTGTTTTGGTAAGGGTACTGCAATCTCTCTTAGTATAATTAAGGTCAAAACCCCCTTAGGGTATATTACTTTCTATATTATTCCCGCGAATACCTCGTTTCTATTTTGCATTGGAGATATGGATAAATTAGGCGTTAAACTTGATAACCTTAAGAATATGCTCGTTTAGGGAGATAATTAGGTGCCTATTATGCGTAAATAGGGTCACCCCTAGTTGCTCCTTTATTAACTAGAAAAGAGTGTTGCTTAGAGCCACTTAACCAAGTTAGAGCTACATTAACTACACCGTTGTTTTGGCCACCTATCCGTTTACCAATTGCTTAGGGTTCTTTAGCGAGTAGGCCATAAAGTTAAGGTTAAGGCAATTGAGCATCTTATAAAGTACTGCTATTACTGCTAAATAAACCAGAAGTCCCCTAGCCGATTTAAGTTTACCCTTAAAGATAACTACAACTTCAACTTCTATATTATTGTTGATGTTATGTATTTTAGCGGCAAGCTAGTACTCTAAGTTATTAACCTTTTAACCTCCTTCTAAGCCGCACGTTTTCTAAAGGATATATTAGCTAGGAACGCATAGGATACTCTTTAATTGTGCTAGATTAATGTCTACCTAGGACCCCCTAATTAAGTTATTTATAATATAGGAAGGAACTTTTTATCTATAGAGTTTCGGCAATAGGTAAAGGTAATGGAAATTAAGGTTAAGGAAGTCCCTATTAAGGTATATAATAGTATTAGAAAAGTAGAATGATATTACACACCATTACGATAAGTATATAAGATTATTTCTTTGGAACTAGAGGGCGCTAGCGAAGAGCTTATCTTATAGATGGCTGTTAAGGCTGTTAATGATTCTGCTAGCCTAAATGGGCTTGTATCTATATTGCTAGTCTTTAGCGCCTACCTTTAAATGACTAACGATTCTCCACTATCCCTATCCGTTACGTAATGAGCGGAGGCTATTTGTAAAGTAATAAAAGAGGTGCGATGTCTCTACGCTACGCGCTAGGTTAATGACGCACTAGAAATAAGAAATGGCCTAAATACCTTAACTACGCTTAATCTGCCACTCCAATCTAAGGTATATGTATGGCGTGAAAAGGGAGGATGGTTAGGCCTATATAAACTTATTACAATTAATGGTTAGACTTGTACTCTTTAGATGCCCTATAGACCTACTTAATTCCGCTTAACTGTTATTAAGCCTTACTACAGAAATAACGGTTCTAAGCCTTTATAGGATGCCCTAGAGGATACCCTAGAGAAGAACTATAATTAACGTACTTTAGAAGGCGACTATAATCCTAATATAATTGTAGCAGATATGCCGTAACTACGACGCGGTAGAGGTCGCCTAAAGGGATTACGAAATTGCCAATACTTTATTAATTTTAAAGAGTAATTTATTACCGCTATTAAGAGTAGAGACGAGTTATTAATGGCCTTTATAATAGCTAAAGAGAAGGCTAACTTTAAGCTTGTAAAACAGCTCTAAAAGGAAGGCCGTATTATAACTTTAGGAGCTCCTTTCTAAGTATCTAATAAGTAGGAGATTAACGGTCTTATTATAAGAGGAGTTTTTAAATTTGAGAAGTATAACCCTATTAAGTTTAATAAAGTTCGCATCTTTAAGTTAAGAATGGTTAATAAGATTAAGGGCAAAGCTACTAATGCCCTATTTAAGAAATTAAGGCTTGTCATCTAAGGTTATAATAATAATAGTAAGAAGGTAATTCTTATGTAATCTCCTATAATTTAATAAGCTAGTTAGTGGGTTATTCTTACACTAGCTCCCTCCTTAATAAAGAATAGAATAGTGGTTTATTTGTGGGATATTACTTAGGCCTATACCCAATTAGAGATGCACCTTTAGTGCTTAATATTAGCATACCTTCTAGAGTAAATTCGCCACCAATATCCCGAAGATATAATTATGGTTGTGCTTAAGCTATTATATGGAATTGCAGAGGTAGGAACTTATTAGTGGGCTACTTATAGTAAGCACTATAAAGAGAAGCTTTTAATAACTACTTCTATATTTAACCTATGCTTCCTTATTATAACCATGGGAACTTTATTCGGAATTATTAGTATATAAACCGATGATATAATTATCTTGGGAGATGACCAATTCTTAGCTTTTAAAGAAGATAAGCTAGTAAAGGCAAATCTTATAGCAAAGCTAAAGGAAAAGCTTAATTTAACAACACTATTACTTTTTAATAGATGCATCCTCTCCCTAAATAAGGATTCTATTGCTTTACGCCAGAAAGATCAAGGTAAGAAGATTAATGTTATTAACGTTAATTCTCTAAAGTAAGGATACATAGAGTAACGCGCTTGCGGAGTTTATATTACTTCTATCTGTTAACCTAAGGCTTTATTTAATCTCTCTATTGCCGCTTAATACCAGGAACCAACTAAGGATAATATCCTTGCCCTAAATAAGCGTCTTTCCTGGTAAATGAACTATCTTAATTGGGGACTACTCTATATGCCTATTAATCTTCCTACCGCTAAGCTCTTTATATTTATTAATAGATTGTTTATAAATAATAAAGATTTTAGCTCCTAGCTAGGATATAAGATTATTATTACAAATAAATCTACTAGAGAGAATGACTTTATAATCTACGGCAATCTTATCTATTAGAGCTTAACTAAGAGTAAGCGCGTTACCTAAAGCGTTCTAGCATTAGAGATATATGGAATAGTTAGCGGAGTTAATATAGTAATTGCAATTGGAACTACCCTAAAGATAATTATAGATTAACTTAAACTCCCTATTATCCCTATAATTATGTACACCGACTTATATTCCCTCTATAAGTGTTTAGTTAAGCTTGGTACTACAAAGGAGAAGCGCCTTATAATCGATATTATGGCACTTTGGCAATCCTATAAATAGTAAGAACTCTTTGAGATCTAATAGATTAATGGCTAAGATAACCTAGTAGATGCAATGATAAAGGCAAACCTAAATAAAGCTCTAGAAACGTTTGTTAACACAAATACTCTATATATATGGGTTAAAGGTTGGGTTAAAAGGGAGTAGGAGTATAATAATCTATAGACCCTGATTCCAACTAGCTAATTAGGATTTTCTATCCCTAGGATAGAAAATTGCTATTAGCTCGCTTATAACTAGCGCCTTAGCGGCCCTAATATAATATGCGCCCATGACTTTAAGCAAGAAAAGCACCATGTGCTAAGATGCAAATTTTAGGACAGCGAGACTTATATTATAATGGCAATAGTAAGTAAGGAGGATTGATATTTGTTACGCTAGCCAAGTAGTATTTGTATATAGATGGCAACCACAAAAGAAGAGTTGCCAGTGTTGGGAATAAGGTAAGCGGTTATTATATAATGCCGCGCCACTAGCGTGGCGAGAAGTTTTAAGCTCCTTGCCCTTTCTTATTCTAAACATATTAAGCTTTTAACCAACATTACTGTAACCTACTTAAGTAGCCGTTATTGGTGAGTTACCCTGTGTGACCAACAGCTATAGCTTTTACTTTTATTTTTACTTTTATCTCCACCTCTACTTCTATCTTTATATTTATTTTAGTCTTTTACTTTTGTCGGAATGTTAGTTATATAACGTGGTCATAAGACCGCGAAGCGAGGCTAGTTAACCTAACCTTGAAGCAACCCCTTACTTCTAGACAATTAATTATCCAATAATTAACAACGCATACGTATTATACAGTGATATTCGTGCCCGTTGATTAAAGCATGTATACCGACACTGATCAGTAGACGTATAGATTAGGAAATACGCAATAGCTAGCGCTTAAGGAGTAGTACTAGAAACAGTTCACTAATCACCTAGTTCTTGTCTGTTTTATTAAAGGAGAAGACTACGACTTCTACTTAAGCTTAAGAGCGTGTATTGGCCTTACAGCTAATACAGCAGATCGCTGAGAGAATAGCAGCCTTGCTAAGAACACTTTATAGGTCCAATAGCTGTAGAGAACGTACACACAAACCTCAACTTTAACTATACCCTTACCCTCGACCTCACCCTTGACCTCAACCTCAACCCTTAACCTTAACCTTAACCTCAACCTCTATTTAAGCCTTAACCCTTAAACTCCCAGACCAAGGACACTCTATAGGCCCTAAGGCTGTAGAGAACACCCTAAACCTTAAATCTTGAACCTTAAACCTCCTTACCTTTAAACCTCCACTTAAACCTTATAGATACTTAACCTACAACTATAATAGAGTGGTATGAGAAGATATCAAAGCATAGTAATAGAATCACTGCTATTATAGCTTCTAAAGATGAGCTAGGAGACTATATAGCAACAAAGGTCTACATACACACATAGGAGAACTTCACAGACTACATATTATAGACAGTATTTAAGGAGGAATTTAAAGGCTTTACTACCAAAGATTTCAGACGCATACGAATTAACATAAGAGCAAAGTTACACACTTATCTACTCAAGAGAGGAGTGTATATAGGAAAGCATAATAGCAGATATTCAATCTCAGAAGCACTATTCAACCTCCTCTAAGAGGAAGAACCTTATAAATAGACAAATAAGGAAATCATAGAAGCTCTTAAGGCAGTCAGCCCTATAATTATAGTGGCGCTATAAGAACGGCTTAACTTAACATAAATAGCTCTAATATCGAATTAAGCTATACCCCCGTCAGTTATAGCCTCTTCAGCTCCTATAACCCCCCCCCATAGCCCACTACCTTCCCATACGGTGCTGACGCCTGTAAGCCATTAACTACCTCCACTACCTCCAACGCCTGCAATCTAGCCTATAGCTACAGCCACAATACCTAGAACGTAAATACCTACCCCTATAATACCCCAACTAGCTGTTGCATCTATACCCTAGTAAATTGCACCAACTGCTATCTAATAGCAAGCTGCACCTACCTCTACCCAAGATCAACTACTTACTCTCCTTACTTAACTCCTACAGACGCAGAATTAGCAATTATTGCCTACAGTAACTGCCTCTACCCTCCCTCTAGCAACCGCTCCTACCCCACCTGGTCCCCCTCCTGCCCAGTATCTTTACCCTAGTACTGCCAATACCGACCCTACTATACACCTGCCTATGTATAGCAAAGAGGCAGCCACTATCGCCAAGATCTACACAGACAACCAGAAGTATAATAGAGTAAGTAATAGCTTTAACTTCAAGTTAACTATCTTCTATAATATCTGCAAGAGAGCTAGTCTACCTCCTAAAGGCTATATAACTGCACTTCTAACCATGCTAAAGGGACTTGCTTAGGATCACTACTATAATAGCAGCCTTTTAACTAGATTATTTACTAAGGCATATAACTATATGCGTCACTTCTTTAAAGGACCAGAGTACTATTGGAGAAACCTTATTAAATAGAACGCCACTAACTTCCAAGGAATTATTAATAAGAACCCTAATAAGCAAATCTATCAGAGTTTCCAACTACTCCTTAATAAGCTCTTAAAACATTGCTATAGATTACACCTAGAGTTTCGTACAGACCTCTTCCTTATGAATAAGCTAGTTACCGCTTGCTAAGGAGTACTAGCATACTATATCACCATTTCCAACCCTTCTAAAGACCTCTCCTAGTTAATTAGTAAGTTGCAATCTTCTATAGTTATATAGGAGAAGGAACACCCTTCCTAGGCCTTAATAAGACCGTCTTAAGGAACCTACTTTACGGATCGCATATACCGCTATGATATCCGTAACAACCGTAACCAAACCCACTCCTATAGACAAAACACCGTCAGATCCCTAAAGGCCAAGTGCTACGTTTACTAAAAGGAGAGCTGCCGCTTATAGAAATACATAGAGGAGGAGCGGAACCGTTCTAGAGATAAGTATAAAAGACGTTTTAATAATAACAAGGGCCATAACGGTAACTTTAAAGAACGCTTTAGACAATACACTATCTACTATAAAGGAGACGACAATAATAAGTATAATAAGACTTTTAAAGCTCTTGTACTAAACACAGACACTAATAAAAACACTAATAACAATAACAGTGAGGAAGAATTAGAAGACCCTAACAGCTACTACCTTACATTATTCGGGACTTTTATTATAGACGAAGCAACCTCTACAAGTATAGAACTAGCCAATAAGGCTTACGCTTACTTACTTACTACAATCTCTATGGAACCTACTACGGAAACTGACCTGTTTAACTACAACACAACAACCACTGCTTCACGCTATACTTCCATGGTATTTATAGGAATTATAATCAATACCAGTATATCAAAGAAGTCTATGGCCGGTTACGGACAATTCCAGGCACTATAGAACGCGGACCAATTTATAAGACTTAATATCTCAACCAAAGGATAAGTTAATGTGTAGTTTGGCATTAGAATCGCTACCTCTATTAAAACTGCGGATATCGTCACCCCTATAGGCAAGATATAGTTTTATATTGTCTATACGGATACCCCCTTCTTGCTCTACTTAGCGGATATAGATAGACTCCAAATCTACTATAACAACCTTAGAAACGTTGTCATCACTTATACTAAAAAAGTACCAGTAGTGTAACGGTTTGGCCACCCGTTTCTCTTATAGAGCATATTACTATAGTTATATCTGTCTAAATCCTTTAACGCGAACCCCTGCTACTTGATAGATATAGAGCTACGGCGCCTATATTATCAATTTAGACATCCCTCAGTTAAGAAATTATAAAAACTACTCTACTATACTGGCCATAAAATGGATAGAATGGCCATTAAGCAACTAACCAAGTTCTGCCACTATTATCAGAAGTTTAGCAAATCACTAGGCAGATTCCGCTTCACCCTACAAGACAACATTAATTTTAACTATAATATTATTGTCGATATTATGTATATTAGCGGATCACCCCTCTTATATATTATTAATAAAGGAACGCGATTCCAAGCTAGCAGATAGCTACAAGATATTAGCGCCAAATACATATAGGATGTTCTACGGATATGCTAAATTAATATTTACTTAGGGCCACTAGACCTAATTACCCACAACACCAGAAAGAACTTTGTTAGTAAGGAATTTAAGTAATACGCCACCATTATAGGAATTAGTATAAAGGGAGTACCGGTTAAAGCACATAACTCTATTAGAATAGTAGAGCGCTACTACAGTCCATTACGCCAAGCCTATCAGATTATCATAACTGAAATCCCTAAAATTAATAAGGAGATAGGACTCCAAATGGCGTTTAAAGCAATTAACAATTCAGCTAGCCCTAAAGGACTAGTTCCTACACTTTTAGTCTTTAGAGCCTACCCCCAAATGGTTAAATCCGATACACCATCCCCCATAGTTATACAACGCGCTGCCGCAATCAAAAAGGCTATAGCAGAGATACAGAAGCTATAAGCTAAACAACAGATTGCCGATATACTAAATATGCGAAACGGACCCAATGCTAATGTGATTTATAATCTCCCACCAAATTCACCCATTTTGGTCTAGAGAGAAGGAAATACTGGCCAAAGCGGCTATTAGAACGGGCCATTTACCTTACTCACCATTAAGGGTGAAATATACACTATTAAACTATCTAGCGGACCTATAGCCTTCTAATCTACAGTTGTAAAACCCTACCTTTAAGCAACTGAATCGCAGGAGCAAATTATTGGACTAGAATCGCCACCTAAACCTCTATTTGGGTCAGCCCTTCCTAAGACTATCTTAGAGAGACTTACTAAAGCTTAGCAACAACCCCCGAAACGAGGCAGAGGACGCCCTTGTAAATACCCTCTACTTACGGCTATAGCTGACATCACCATCTACCTATAGGATGATAGTTAATTCAGTACTCAATTCAGCGCCTTTTAATAGAAGGAGCTTACTAGTCTACTTAAGAAGGGAGTTTTTAAGATCATAAGACTTACGGATATACCACAAGGCGTACAACTCTTTAATTCGCGATTTATTAACAAGATTAAGAACAAGGGAACTAATAAGGCTTTTAAAAAATCCTAACTAGTCGTATAAGCTTATAACGACTTAGAAAAGGAACTGGTTCTTACCTAATTACTAACCATTTAACAAGTTAGCTAATAACTAATTCTCTATATCGCCGCTATAAAGCTTCTATAGGCATAACTTTACCTCTGAGACATTTTATAGGCCTACGTATAATCAACCACTACACTAAATTGAGAATTCTACATACAACCTTTGCATGAGCTAATTAAGCAACTTAGGATTAATAAGGCCTCTGTTTTAAAGGTTATAAAACCACTCTATAGAGTACCAGAAGCCGGTAACCACTGGTTTAAGATATATCACTTATATTACATCCAACAGTTGCACATGGACTAGTCTATATATAACCCCTGTCTCCTACAGAGCAACGAACCCTTTGGCATTATAGGCCTATAAACTAACGATACTCTATTTCTGGTAGATAAGACCTTTATAAACGCAGAGCAAAACGAGCTGCATAAGGCCAAGTTTATAGCTAAAGAATAGGAACAACTTACCATTAATACGCCCATTAAGTTTAACAGTGGAGTTATTCAGCTACTAACTAATGGGAGCATTACGCTTACTTAGGAACGATAATGTATAAACCTTAGTATGATTAGCACCAAGCTTGCCATGAGTATAGGATTAAGAGGAGCTATAAGAACCTTAACTCTAAAGGACCAGTACATCGCTTAACGCGCTAAAGGTGTATATATCGCTTCAGTTTGCCAGCCAGAAGCCTTATTTAATTTATTCTTTACCGCCTAGGTAATTAACCCCAACGAGGAAGACGTAAAATAGTTAAACAAGCATCTAAACTGGTAAATTAAGAACGCTAATAGAGGCCTTAAGTTTATTAAGTTAGATATTAAAACCCTATAGCTCCTGGTGTTCACGGACACGTTATTTGCTAATAACAAGGACCTCTCTTTACAGATTAGCTACGTTATTATACTAGCTAATGCTACAAAGAAGGCCAACATCGTCCATTAGAGCTCAGTTAAGTGCAAAAGAGTTACTTAGAGTGTACTAGCTTCTAAACTCTACGGTATGGCCCACGGCTTTAATATCGGTGTTATAATCAAATCTATAGTAGATAAGATCCTACAAATTAACCTCCTATTTGTGCTTTGCACTGATTCCAAGTCCTTATATAACTATTTAGTACAACTTGGAACCACCTAAGAAAAGCGCCTGATAATCAACGTAATATGCCTCCAGCAAGCCTACAAACAGAGACAGATTATGGAGGTAAAATGGATTAACGGAGAGGCCAACCCTACTAACATTATAACGAAGGGAAAGCCCTGCGCGGCTTTTTAACGGCTTATTAATACGAACCGAATTAACCTACAAGTTATAGGATAGGTTAAACGAACGAACTCAGATTTAGCTTAGCGTTAGGTAACTAATTATAACAATATGGACCCTAAATTTAACTAGCCAATCAGGATTTTCTATCCCCGGGATAGAAAATCGCTATTGGCTCGCTTACCACTAGCGCCTTAGCGGCCCTTATAACATATTAACCTACTACCCCTAACAATTCTTCTTGTAATTACGGACCTGTAAAAGGAGCATGGAAGCTATTGCGTATTAATTAAATCTCTAGCTATTGCGTATACGCTGCGAATAAGTCTAGAAGTAAACTTAGCTTTAGAATATAGATTAGCCTTCTTTTTAGAGTTGCTCTAGTGTCGGAATGTTAGTTATATAACGTGGTTACAAGACCGCGAAGCGAGGCTAGTTAACCTAACCTTAGAGCAACCCCTTACTTCTAGACAATCAATTATCTAACAATTAACAACGCATACGTATTATACAGTGATATTTGTGCCCGTTAATTAAAGCATATATACCAACAACTTTTATTATTATTTTTAATACTTTTACTATTATATAGAATATATATTTAAGGTATATTCTATATTTAAAATAAGATTATATTTTAAAAAAGTATATATAGTTATATAGTACTATAAAAACATTTTTTAAACCTTAATATTTATTAAATAACCTTTTTTATTAGGGGTAAATACTTATAAATATACTAAAGAGCCTACTATAAAGGCTATTAATAAAGGTATTATAAAGACTATAAAGGCTACTATAGAGGCTATTATAAAAGCTATTAATATTCCTATATATAATATTTATATAAAGTAGAAATAAGAATAATATATAATAGATATATTATAACGTAGTTAACAGGGTTTTAACCACTACCCTAGTTATAACCGTTTTGAAAATTAAAATTCGCCAAAATGCTGATTTAGTGGTAAATAACTAGTAAAAGCCATTATAAGTCATCGCATCGTTAGTAAAAAGTCTTAAAGTTATAAATATATATAATAGAGTCTATATAGAGTTGACTTTTAATGTTTTAGGGTTTAATTAACTACCGAGTTAGCTCTTAAATATCGCCAATTAACTCAGCTTCCTTATCTAAGGACTCTTCGTTGCTTAAATTGCTTATATTATCGTCCTCCTGCCCTTCCTATAGGCCTTCTAGTAGAGTAGCTTCTTCTACTACCTTCTTAGCAGCCTTTTAAAGTTGCTTAACAAGAACTATAGCCGTAGCAGCAGTAGTAGATAACTCTTCCGCCCGCTTCTAGAGCTTATCTGCAGTTAATTGTTTTAATATTGCATAATTAGCTGCCATATTAGCTGCTAATTAAGTCTCTTTAGTATACTTTCTGCGAGCTATATTGGCGGCGGTAACGGAGTCCTTCTGCGCCTTTTTAGCCACCTTTCCTGCCTCCCCTACCTCTCTACAGTAAACCTTAGCCAGCTCTTTTGTATCAGCAACCCTTTTCCAGGCTACCTTTCTAGCCTTAACTTGCTCCTTAGCAAGCTCTACTGCCACCTAATAATCCTTCCTAAGCTGTTTCCTAGTAAGCTGGCCCTGCTTTTTAGCCTTCTAAGCGGCCTCTTTAGCAGCGGTAAGCTCCTTTATTACTTCTAAAGTAAGAACTAATTCAGTAGAGAGCATATTCCGTTTATACTTCTTCTTAGCCTTCCTTTCCTTAGTATATTGCCGAAGATTATTATTTTCAACTTGCATAAGCTTAAGGCCTTCCTCTAAAGACTGTAGGTGTTGTATTAATTTTAAGACAACTGCCTTTGTTGCCTTTAGCGTAGTTTCTGGATAAAGGATTGTATGTGTATACCAAGCTTAAGCGTGCTTATTGTCTAGCGGGGGAGGATGTATAGGGGAGGAGAGGATCATCGCCTCTGTATGGTAAGGTGAAGGTGTAGATGGCTTAATAGATGTAGGCCGTTTGGAGCAGCGCGCAAGGGCTTAATTTGGGTTAAAGGGAAGGAGGTCTATAGCCTTAAACGCGCTTCTAATTAACTTTAAAGTATATACTTGCGGCTGAATTTTACTAAGTATATATAGAAAGTAGTCTCTATTAATACCGGTAATACCGCAAGCCGCAAATTTATTAACTTTAGATAAATATAGGCGCTTAAGAACTGAAAATATAACCAAATCTAGTGGCTGTAGGAGGTGGGTTAAATGCGGAGGGAGGTAGATTGGTATAATCTTCTTTAACTAGCAGAACTTAACAAACTTAATATTAATATAGCTACTATGGCCGTCCATAATTAGGAGTTAATAGCTATTATATTTACTATCAGTTCCGTTTTTAGCTGCCCTCTTCCATGCCTTAGTTCGTTAGGTATAGCGCTTAAAGTGCTTTAGCCATCGCACGCTAAGCTCTTAATTTGACCATCCATTTTCACTTATTATAATTATATACTCCCCTATAGCCTTCTTAGCTTCCTGCCATAGTGACTCTATATATTAGCGTCCTTTAAAGATGATAAACAGTGGAATCGTCTACCTATATATACTAATTAAATTGATCTACGAGACCCACTCCCTAGAGCCGTTGATTGTCTTAAAATTGATAATATTGCCTCTTAATATAACTACTTTAGCGCTGTAAGCGAAGCCCATAGCATAGCCAGTTTCATCTATATTCTATACATTAGCGTTGTTAATATTATACTAGGTTTTAGCCCTAGAGTAGTTAGTAAAGAACCTCTTAACTAGAGCAGGATTATTGCTGGTAATAGCGCGTTCTAGGCTAATTAATTGTATATAGTAAGTCTGAAGCTCTTCCTGGCGTTTTAAAAAAGATTATATCTAATTTTTACCTAGTGGCGCAATTTTGTGATAGCGAGGAAGGTAGGAGTTTTCCTATTAAAGGATAAGGGAGGCAATCGTTTAAATTATATAGAATCAACATAGAAACCCAGCTTTAGCAAGATATATACAGTGTTAAACAATTACCGCCTCGCCAGCGGGAGTTATACGGTATTGGTTAGTATGGGCGACTTAGTGAGATTGGTATTTGCCCCGGAGCCGTTTTTAAAAAGTAGTAGGAGGAACTCCATAGGCATCCACGCAGGCTTGGGGGCTGCGATATAAGCCACCTACTCGCCAGGCAGTAAGAGCAGCTTGTATACAATCTTCTGCATCTGGTGCTTGAGGCCAGCGAGGCATAGGCGTAGATTGGTAGTGTATTTTATGGAGTTAAGGTGTAGAAAAGTAGCTAAGAAAGTTGATTGTTGACACAAGGAGCGGCAGTATACTTCTTTAGGCAATAGGCTAGCCATAAGAAGAAAGCGGTCTGCTAGCGCGGTTATAACTAGGGTAGCGGTCAAAACCCCGTTAACTACGTTAGCTTTAATAGAGCTTTATATAGATATTTATATAGACGTTTATTATTAATTAAAAGACTAAAAATTAATTTTAATTTTAATTTTAGTATATTTCTTGCGCCTATAGTAGGCTTTTGTCCTTTTAAAACTAAGTACTGCTATACTACTACTCTACTACCATACTACTGCCAATACTACTACTGCTGCTACTACTGCCACTCCCGCCACTGCTGCTACTGCTGCCTCTACTACCACTACTACTACTACTGCCTCTACTGCCACTGCTGCCTCTACTGCCACTGCTGCCACTACTGCCTCTACTAATTCTACTACTGCTCCTACTGCTCCGTTTCCCGCTCCTACTGATGCTCTAGCTATCATCTAGGCTGCCAGCGACCGTCCCAGTAGCCACTACTCTACTCCTCGTCCTGCTGCTGCCGCCATTCCTTATACTGCTGCTCTTGCTCTTGCTACTACTGCTCCAGTATCTACTGTATAGCCTATAGCCGCTGCTGGCGCTCCTGTATCTGCTGCGGAGGCTGCTTAGGAGGCTACTGTGGAGATTGCTGCGGAGGATGTCGCTGAGACTGCGGAGGAGACTACCGCGGAGACTACTGCGGAGACTGCGGAGGAGCTGCTGCGGAGACTGCTGCGGGGGGTTAAAAGGGAGGTCCATAGAGTAATAGTAGCAATAGGCTGTGTGCGCGATACGCGGCGGTCGTGTACGCGAAAATTTGGTGTCCTGCACGTGACAGCATCCAGATGGGGAAGAGCTCCGTACACGGCTCCCCCTAAGCCGGTTGTAGAGCCGTTCGTAGAGTCGTTCGTAGAGCCGTTGCAGAACCGTTCGTAGGGTCGTTCGTAGGGTCGTTTGTAGAGCCGTTGCGGGGCCGTCATAGGGCCGTTCGTAGAGCCGTTCGTAGAGACGATGCAGAGTCGTTTATACGGACGATTGTATGGGCGACTGTATGGGAAGTAGTAGAGCCGTCGTAGAGACGATGTAGAGCCGTCGTAGAGACGATGCAGAGCCGATCGTGAAGCTGTTGAAGAACCGTTGCAGAGCCGTCGTAGAGACGATGCAGGGCCGTTCGTAGAAACGATGCAGGGCCGTTTGTAGACACGATGCAGGGCCGTTTGTAGACACGATGCAGGACCGTTCGTAGAGACGATGCAGGACCGTTTGTAGACGCGATGCAGAGCCGTTCGTAGACGATACAGGGCCGTTCGTAGACACGATGCAGGGCCGTTTGTCGAGATGATGCAGGGCCGTTTGTAGACACGATGCAGAGCCGTTCGTAGAGACGATGCAGGACCTTTCGTAGACACGATGCAGGGCCGTTTGTAGAGACGATGTAGGGCCGTTTGTCGAGACGATGTAGGGCCGTCTATCGAGACGATGCAGAGCCGTTGTAGAGACGATGCAGGGCCGTTTGTCGAGACGATGCAGAGCCGTCGTAGAGACGATGCAGAGCCGTTGTAGAGACGATGCAGAGCCGTTCGTAGAGACGTCCGTAGGGGCGTACGTAGAGACGATTGTAAGACTTCCTAGTATATTAGTGCTGTATGTTAGTAGAGCTTTGGAGCTCCAGATAGGGCTTTAAGCAGAGCTTTGTAAAGAGCCTTTGCAGAGCTTCGTGTATTCGAGCAGTAAGGGGCAGGAAGAGGTCGTAAGGTCGCGAATTTGCAGAGCCTGCAGAGCTCCGTGCACGGCTCCCCCTTCCGCAGAGCTCTTAAGCTCTACATCAGCATAATATTACTTAGGCTTAAGATATATAGACAAAAGTAGTGTTATTTTAAAGCGCTTTGCAAGCTCTATAATATATATAATTTTTAAATTTATTTACCTACTATTAAGGGGTGCATCGTAAGTGTAAGTATAGGTCGTGATTTGATGAGGTAGTACATAAGATTAGGTGACCCGAACCAATTTTCTAACCAATCCTAACTCTCGCTCAAAATTAATTCAGTACATATAAGACGAGAATTCCGTTAAATTTTCCAAGGAAAATTTCCAAATTACTGACTTACAGCCAGTAATTTGGTTCCTTGGGGAAATTTAACGGAATTCTCGCGCCTGCGGCGGGCTTTTGTCCTTCTAAACTTAGTCTGCCTTACTACTGCCCTACTACTGCCTATTACTGCCCTCTACTGCCTATTACTGCCCTCTACTGCCTATTACTGCCCTCTACTGCCTACTACTGCCCTACCACTGCCCTACTACTACCCTATTACTGCCCTATTACTGCCCTAATACTACCCTAATATAAATTTACTAATTTTAATAATATATTATAACTGTTCTTATTTTTATCTTTATATTTATTTCTACTTTTAATACTATTACTATTACTATTTTTATTCTTCTTTATATACTATATTAATTCTTTTTTTAATTTACTAACTTTACTACTTTAGCTATAGCTATAACTTTTAATTTTACTTTTATTCTAATTTTATATAGTACTACTTTTACTATTATAAAAACTACTTTATATTATAGAATATATTATATATTTAGAATTAAATCTATTATATAAAAACGTTATATATAAAAGACCTTACTATTAGGACTATTAATAAACTTATTATAAATACTATTACAAACGCTATTAATATTTTTATATATATTTATATAAAGTAGAAATAAGAATAAGATATAATAAATATATTAAAGCTTTAAAGCTTTAACTGCCC
>Ga0307507_10005932_pt1 | contig 19410 bp, 20 predicted proteins | sample 7_EM_MG_FD_207223 | JGI IMG/M metagenome (GOLD analysis project Ga0307507, IMG submission 207223) | Populus trichocarpa ectomycorrhiza microbial communities from riparian zone in the Pacific Northwest, United States - 7_EM | ecosystem: Host-associated > Plants > Roots > Unclassified | place...
GTTGAAAATCCAGTCACAAAGAATCAATGATTCTCCAAGAGTGCCATCATAACCCTATTATTGTAGAGAGTCACATTGTGCCCAGCTTGGTCAAAGACTGCATGAAATAAGTTTGGAATCGGCCCAGCCCGTCGGATAATTGCGAGGATTTGAAGCGTCCGACTACTTCCCACACAAGCTTGTTTAAATCAGAGGGGAGGCCCACCTGACCAGAAACAAGTATCGAGAGAGCGACTGTATGCAGAGGTGTTGGTAGCACATATACTCTTCGAGACGGAGTGAGCCGTTCGGCGTAGATATATCCCCACTGAATTTCCAAATTTGTACTGGTCGTCTTAGAGAAGCTGACCATCTCTGAGGAGTTGGCGGAACATGGTCCTCATCGCCTCATCTTCCTAAAAGTGAACAGAATCAGGAAGACCTCGTCCACCGTCCACCTGATGAATAAAGAAAACCGTGGCCAACTTTCGATCGAATGTGGTCATCATGAAACTTGGTTAACCCATATGGCGTTCCGCCAAGCATAAAAGCCGAGTTCTAGCAAATCACTTTGGGTAACATACCAAGTTCAGAACAAAGAAACCTTACCTTGCTTCGTATGCATATGGAAGTAAGCAAATATTCAATGGCGCCAATATGACCAGCACTCCATTGTCGTATTTCTTTTTTGAAATCATCTGTGAGGTTCGGCGGGTTGAGCTGGTGGACCAGTAAAGCTTCAAATTCATCACAAGACAGAAACATCCCAAGAGGGGTTGCAGCCGTCGGAAATAGGCAGCCCTTGTCAAAGACATCAGCGGATCGGTGACGACTGTCAAAGACATCGACGGGTCCGATACGAGAACTAGTGCTTCCATAGGAGCAAAATAGGGGTACTCGATACTTATGTGTTCATTGATCCCGGAAAGTCGAACAACCAACTTGCAACCAACCAGCAGCCGGGATTTGATAGTTTACACTGTAGTAATGTCAAAATTATTCTTTGTATAATCTGTATGGATTACTTCCAGCCGAACGCACCTACTCCAAAGTCTTCACTTCATCTGCTCGCAAGGCAACAAATATTTTGCAGGGTATAAAAGATTCATGCTTCGTCTGCGTTCGTTTATTTCAAGTCTCTCCAAGGTCTCATCACATTCACAATAACCTAATGTAAGTGAATATTAAAATAAAAACAAAAAAAATAGTATGATACAATCCTAACGATACATAAATGTGTAGTTTTGAACGAAAGCAATCTAAATCAAGTTCGATATGTCGCTACAATTCATCGAATCAGCTCTAATACTGAAGATCAATAGATGGAAATGACTAACTGTATAGATCGAACCGATGAGGAAGGAAATTGTCCGAATGAACTTGTCGATGGTTTGTCAGCCGTGTAGGTCCCACCCGCGGATACTGTGGGTGCTGGAGGTGTTGGAAATGATAAGGGAGTTGCGAATGCAGCGCTGCGGCTTCTTGCGCTTCATAGTGCCCTAATTGTGATACCACTTGAGGAGGATGTGAATGCGATTGTGGGGGAAAGGTCCCACCATGATAATTTTGATAGTCTTGCGCCTGCGGGGGTCCATAGATGGATCCTTCCAAGTCATCTAAGAATCCACTGCTATAAAGGTGGGGAATAACCGCAGTAGAGAGTTGATCACCGAACACATTCGCCTCCTGCATGTAACCTGGATTAAAAAATTCGGGAAGCAGAGGAGTAGATGGTCTCGGAATCGGGGGAGCTATATAAGGTTGGCCACCCGTGAAAATCCCACCCAGAGCATTTCTACCTTCAAGCTGATGCGGCTGAGAGTATCTGCGTTGGAGATTGGGCATACTAATACGTGGTTTCGGAGCGAAGTGTGGTACTTGCCCAACGCGCCCAGGTGGCGGATGGGCAATTGTGTTGTAAAACGTATTGTTAGTGCGTCTGTCAGAGGACTCATCAAGCTCCTCCTCCGCAGCTCGCTTGGTTTTCTCCCTGATTGATGATTGGGTGAGTTCAACCAGACTGTTGTCCGCGACGCCCGTCTTGGCTCCTGTGAAAAGAGCAAGAGCTCGCCCGGCTGATGGCCAAATAACGCCCATTGCGTCGAGTCCACTGATGGACTTGGAGAATGAGGAGCGAGCTTGTGGATCGCCAGGGTGTCTTGCCACTGTTTCGTTTAGATGTTAGAGGAATCAGTAAGAGATTATGATAACTCACTATCGGCATCGAGGAGAATGCTAGAGCTGAACAGGCAGTAAATGAGGAGAGGTGAGCATCGTTGGAAGAGATAAGTCTCTTGATAAAGCGAGGCTAGAATGGAATATTACGTAGGACCTTGCTTGGACACAAGAAATAACGTACCGAGTGATGAAACGTGTATGGCGGCTGTGCGACACAGCTCATAGCTTCGAGAAATTCTGGATCGAATTGGGTCATCGTCGTCTGTGTGCTTTTCCTTCCGATGGAGAAGATGTGCGATGCTGACACACATCAGTTAAAACATCAGAAAATATCTGATGAAATCACTGCCACTCACAAAGGTCGGTGCAAGATGAGCACGGTAGTCCAATAATACATATGAAGTGTCAAAACATTAGGGAGAGGTTTTCTTTGTTTCGCCGACAATGAAACGGAAAATGAGGAGCCGGTATTGACCAGTTCGCAACGCAAATGTTCAGGGAGGTCAAGATACCACTTGTCCAATGCACTTTCCAAGATCAAAGCTTCGGTGTGTCTGCTATAAGCTGGTCGTACGGCATACAGAGACTGCATGACTTTGCCGAATATTCCAACTGGGAATCAATCCTTCAGTTTCGTGGATTTGAGCAAGGAAGTAAACAGAAAACAAACAGAGCACTGCAATTGCATTGAAGCATGAAATAATCCTCCCTGGTGCAGGTGAGGAGTGATTACCGAGCGCCATCTCCACCGACCAATCTTCATTCTCTTCCAGATCATCGGGGCTTGGCAATACCGCATCGACATCGGACTCAAAAATCATGAGCGGTCGACCTACACCATAGGTTATCTATGAATGATAGCGTTTGAGAGGGAGGAGAGCACACAAAGCGCACCAATGATTGCAGAAATAAATTTGTCTAACACAACACAACCAAACCAGATCCGCTTTCTCTCAGAAAGTTCCCATTCGTTGAATAATCTCCCACCAAGGTCACTTCTCTTCCATCCATCTGCGAGCCTATGCATACCCAGATCCTGAGCCATCCGAATAGCCATACCGACGTAAGTCCACGCCAAAGACATATCCCCGATCCCTCCTTCGCGATAGGCCATGAGAAGCAGTGCTTGCACTGTTGCGGGTCTGGAAGAAGCGTATGTCGAGTTAAGAACGATTTTAGCACGCTCAAGGTACTCGTCGCCCGCTGGCCACATGATTGAGGGATCAGAAGGAAGCGGAGTCGTGATTGTGTCGTGTCGCGATGCACAGGCAAACATGGCTAGAAGCAAAAGAACTGGTATTTCACGGCGGCGACTGTGTACTGCCGGGTCTGAGGTCTGATCAATGGGTGATTCAGTGTGTATCCACGGTCTACAAATGCAGATTAAGAAATACCCCCGCTATGGACAAACAATAGATACGTACTCATCCCTGAACGCGGCGATGAAGGATTGCTTGTGTATGATAGGTAAATATGGGTGGACATACGTAAAATAGAGATTCAGCATGTGCTCTTGAATTTCTTTGACAGGTAGCTCAAACCCAAAATCAGCATCATTCAGGGATGGCGACATCGAAGGCAAGCGCGGCCAGACCCGTGCTTTCGGAAATCTCCTGAGAATAACAGTCAGTACTGTATATTGGGACATGCCAAGTTGAAACCAACCAGATACCGCCTTCATTCCTCTGGTCCACCCTTTCTTTTTTTCTCAGCAAGTATATGCCGCTGGCTTTCCCGTGATATCGAATTTGCTCGTCTTCATTCATGCTCAGTTGCCCAACTGCATTGAGGAGCTCTTCCTCGCTATCCGAGTGGAGAGCCTCACTTTCGATACTCGAACTCCTCCTTTCTGTCTTATCAGGGGTACCCGGTACCGGAAAACTCCACGCGGGACTTGGAGTTTGGTACCATTTGGTGGTACCAGAACGATTTTCATGCAGGGACGCAGCGGAAGCAGACTTTGGAACTTGAAACGGGGCTCGAAGTGGGTGATCCTCGTTACCCATGCGCCTTCGTTGTCTCCTCGTGTGAGGAATGCTGTCTTCGCTACCTTCTGATTTTGGACTGTTATAGTCTTGTACAGGTTGAGGCAGAGAGGGAGGTCGACTGTTCAACATGGCCACAACGCGATCTTGCCAGTCATTCGAAGGACTAGATGACAAACCATGAACATGGAAGAGATGTAGAGGCTGAAGAGTAGACGCACTGCGTAGTCCGTAAGTCAGGCACGGGATCTGCTTGACCAGTCGAAGATATGTCTGAACCTTGAACAGAAGTGGATCCCTCCTTGCTGAGATTGAGGGTCACGTCTTCTCCTTTTCTTCCTTTGATGCCGTAACAGGAATTATCCACTCTGCTAATTATCTCTTTGGCAAGCGGATCCTGCAAGAAGAGGGTGTCAGATTACTTTCACTCATATTTTGCAAACTTTATTCAAGTCAAGCAGTACCAACTCCAATTCCGCAAGAACCGTAAGAAAAAGTCAAATAACTGCTGACCTGTGCTATATCATCCAAGAGGGACTTGGCACGGCCATCGGTCGTTGCAAGCATTATACCAAGCAATGCTTCTGTCTGGTGCATACGAGCTTCAATCGCGTCGATATATCCCTTAGGCGGGCCGCGCTTCCGCGAAGGCCCAAGGGAAGTACAAGCTGAATCAGAGTGATAAAAAGTTGACGGGAGAATTTTTAAGAAACACACCAGAATCAGTCTCTATGCAATTCCTACAAGGTCCATTGGGATTTGCACGTTCACATTTGCATTTGGATTTCCGACATTGATCACAAGCTGTGAAGAAGTATGAAAGTTATGAGGCAGAACAAGTAAGACAGCGACATACCTTTGCTTGTCCGACGCTTTACGTTGCGGGAGCCCAGGGAAGATAGCCCGGCAGACGATACATCGTGAGGAAGGTCTGCCAGTCCATCCCAACCCTCTTCGCCATCACTGTAGGACATCGGATAAACGGCGGGTCTACCACAGACTCTGTAATTGTATAAAGTTGTAGCCCCTGACGCTAGCTCACAGATAGTGATTTGAACCGGTATAAGCAGGGATTAGTAAGACAGTGCGAAACCGTTGGCTCGGCTTGAACCCTGGAAGAAATGGTATTCAGGGATGCAGATTTGCTTGCATGGGACTGTAACTCACTCAAATACAATATCTAGTGGACATTGCGAGCCAAGGATGTCGACGGAGTTTTGACCATCCGAGTCGCCGAGAGTAAGTCGGCTGCTTACTAAGAAAAATCTTAGCATTCATGCTGTAGAAAATAATTATACTCATGATTGGATTTTCATTCTTCACTTTCAAAGGTTGTGTACCTCCGGCAAAAATGCGTCTTCGAATTAAACTTGGCATTTCAATATTTCAATCGCCACGATTAAGGATAGAGATTAAAAACGGCTCACTATACACCAAGAAATTGCCGGCAATTTCCCCCGGAAAAATCCGAGACGTCCCTCATGCCAAGCAAAGACGGAAAGATTTTCGTAGATTTTAAGTACAATTCGTAGAATGCCAGGAACAATATTAATGTTTGAAATTTTGATCGGGCCAGAGTGTGTCGAGGTACATTATACATTATTCGTAAATCCTGCACTTCAGGGGTTCCACAATTTATTTTGGGTACGCTACTTTTACTCTATCTCAGAAACTTAGAAGACAAAAAAAAAGTGGAACCTTATATATTATTTTTGTATTTAACCTTTATGGCCGGGCCTTAAGTACTGCATTTTGTCACGAAATGTCACATAGCATTTATAGTCCGATTGTCCGACCATTTGAAATTCGAAGATGCGATTGCAAAGTGTAAGCTGACCTAAGCTGACCCGGCCATCATGACATGCCCTGCTGATGCAATCAGGCACGTGCAGATATGCTGGTCCTGCCGGCTATAAATACACACCTATATATAAAGATAATATATAAAGTTCCACGAATTTTTTTGAGTCTTCAGAGTAAAATTATGAGCAAGACACATATCACTGATTCATCACTCCGGCTGTTCTCTAGCAATAATTGTCATGGTAGGGTCCCTTAACTTAATACACAAGAAATACAACTAAGTACTATATGATAAGATCCCGAGAAAGTCCGGAGGAATTGGGAGAAAAATCATAAAACTGAAATTCAGCTTCTATGTGCAAATTCAGTCCCGGTAAGGATTTACAAAGTCATCTGACACGGACCGTCTTCCGTATGTTCTCATTTCTATTATGGTCACTCCGTTATTTGTGAGCCCTTCTGATCTATTTATATATTTATCTCATATGCGCCTTCAAGTTTCACTTACTTACACTGCTGCGGCGGTTGAATTTAGGAGCACCCGGATTTTTTTGAACGCATCATGTGACCCCATGAGACAAACTTGATAACATGCGGCGCAATTGTCTCTGCTCCCAGTGGACCACACATAATGCCATCCTGCATCCTCGAGGCAGGTAACCGAGTAGCCTCAGCGGTCTGTGCACGAATTTGTGAGGTATAAAGCATGCATAATGACCGTTCTGAATTCGTTATCGAGTTTGTTTGGTTGATCTCACTGGGTCACATGATGCATTCAAAAATCCTGTTCACAAATGGCTGTACTGGCGACCAACCCGAGTAGCCGAGTTGGTCGCGGTCTATCTTTTTATTGGACGATCATTTAGTCACCTGATTACTTACAGCTAAGGTTGGGCAGTAGTAGGACGACAGTGAATTTCATTAGTGTTGAAAACCGTCTTTCGCTCCGCAACTCGTTACAGGTTTCCTACATTTACAAAAAAAAAAAACCAAATATCTGAACTGTCATGACTGTAAACGATTGTTCGTCTTTCTGTTGAATCAGGCTGCTCGTTCATGATGCTAACGAATATTGTAGACAAAAGTATACTCAAACTCACGCTCGAAGAATTTAAGAAGGGAGCTCCTCAATACGCAGACAATCCGAGTGAAAGAGGCAAGCGTGTATGTTCTGGTGGGTACTATTCTTATATACCTCCGCTTGGCTCACCCCAAGTCGATAGTTGGCAAATCAACTGTTGGGACGGGGGAAACGGATGAGGATGCTGCCGAAGAAGCATACAAATCGAAATGTTGGAACTATCTACCGGATTCCAAGTAGAAGTGCTAGCCGATTTACCACCAGTTATCCTATCACACATAGATCCGCTCTTTCCCTCTCCTGGAGAGTAGTTAGAGACCCCATTGAATCAGTCCGTTTTGTTGAAAACTTTTAGTCCAAAATCTACAGCCGCATACAACAAACTTTCGCACCTATCACCCAGGCTTACCAGATTTCTTGCATCCGACTCGGCGCTCTCCACGATATCCAAACCAATTATTTTTATCCAGCGAAATGAGTTCATCATCACGGTAATCGCTATTGGAAATAGCCTCGATTCTTGAACCGGCTAGAACTGGCAATATCCTCCAGGGGAGTGATGGTCACTTGTCAAGGTACATTATTCCATTCCATTCAAAATCCTTCAAAATTTTGCACAGTGACTAGTGTGATGATATCTTTCTTTGTACAATACACAGGAAAGTGAGTATACAAATATTATGTAGACAACGCCTCCAAAGCAGAAAAAATATGTAATGGACAAAAATCACGAAGAGGAAACACAAGGGCAACGCGCAATGTCTATAATAAACTGGGAGCAGAATCGTAAGACATGTATATGTAGAAGGCTCTCCGGAAGGAAAAAAACAAAGAAAAAGCATCTACGGCCGAAAAGTATACATAGTAATTCATTATCGCCTGTCAGTTACTGGTGTGGCATTCAGCTTCGAGGGATGGAGCCCGAGTACAGGGGGCGCGAGTCTTGGCGACATTGCTGATATCGTGTGCCGGTCCACATCAGAACTTGCATTGAGACCACCATTCCCATTTAACCCCTGCCGACTAGAGGGTACATGTAATGCCGGTATGTGAGGTGACTCTGTTCGTCCACCGAGGGGGTAATTTGTTGCGGTACCGTTTTTGAGATGTGAATCCAATGGCGTCAAGGACGGGTGACTAGGTGTGTGAGACGATGATGGGCGTTGCCCAGTGGGGGTGACTGTTCTACCTGATCCCAAAGCCTTTGGGGATCTGGGGAGCAATCTAGGGCTTAACACAATGCTTGTTAATTCCTTTCAGTTTGAAACAAATATAGAGAAAGATATACCTTGTGGGAGGCGATCGGTGTAGATTCGATGAATGAGAATAGGGACTTGGTGGAGGGCGAGTGCGATTGATAGATGGTGGTGGGGAGACCATACGGTGGATAGAACTGGCAGGAGGGAGACCTCGACCTGAAGGACCCCCGGGTGTGTACCTATGTGCTTGAATGGGAGATCGGTGAGCTTCGTGAGATGACAATCCACCCAGATATCCTGATGGCGGCATGCGATAGGAAGGATCTTCGTTCCACATTGTTTGGCCCTTATGGGACGAATCGGAGCCGCCATTCATATGGGATGAGGGCGGCGGTACTGACGAGATGGACACCGGTGCCATAGCGAAGGGACTCGATGTAGGACGATCATTGCGATCGTCAATGAGTCCCGGCCGGGAAGAGGGTCGATGCGTGTAAGTTTTTCGCAGGTCTTTATCACGGTCGCGGTATTCGTGAACAGATGGAGAGTGGTGGATCGGGGTATCCATGTTTCTTTGGGACCACTGATAATCCCTCTCCCGAGGCGGAGGCTGGGGCTTGTTGCCACTTGAGGGGATAATCATACTATCGGTGGTGGGATGAATTGAAGACGAGGATACGGGGATATCATAGTCTCTCGTAGATCTAGGACTGTGTACAATTGGCGGTGCACCTCCAGAACCAGGATGCACGGGCGACGGCAATGAAGAAGGGGGATGTTGAGGTCCATGACGGTGAAGAACATGATGGTGGTGATTTCGATGGTGAGATGAGTGGAGATGGCCGTCGACACCAGGAACAGGTGTAGGAGCACCTGAACCGTGCCCGTACTGAAGAGATTGTATATAGGGTGGATCCCGCCGGTCTCTGTCAGGATCTGGGTATTCCTTCTCCCGATAGTCCCGCCTTTCCATATTTTCCCGTTCTGCGCGTTTTCTATCCCTGTCTCTTGCTGCCAGCCTCTCCCATTCATCGTCGTCGTGCACCGTCCTCACATCTCGGTCACCTCCTTTCCCATTGCTACTGCTAATCTGAAAAGACCCCATGCCCATACCGGGGTTTATCCAACCTCCGTTCGACTTGGAAGGGGGCATTCCGTTCGCCAGATGAGACGGCGAAGGTGGCGAACGACGGCCATTACTGACACCCTTCAGGTTGCCACCATGTGAGGACGACGGGCGGAATGTGGGTGGTGGGCCAACATTAGCGTGCCCGAAATAAGGGGGGTTCTGTACCAATTGGTGTCCTCCAGGCGGCATCCCCATTTCGTGCTCAGTTGGGTATCCAAGGCCACTGGTACCAGCCATATTTGGCGTCGATGGATGCGAAGGTGACGGATGGTTCCGGGTGGGGTGGCCAGAATATCCGAGATATGGGTCCCTTGAATTGGCAAGGGGTGGGGGGGCTGGTCCATGTGTATACACATCTCTTAATCTAGTTCCTCCATACGGCGAAGCCTCGGGATATTGATCGTATGCCGAGGGGTGGTGTTGCAACATTGATGGCTGCGGTAAACTAACAACCCCCTGATTCAGGTTGGCAGATGGCAAGGGTCCGTTACTGGGACCAAGGCCTAAACCGACAGGCCTTCCGAGACCGGGTAATCCCCCAGGAGTACTCAAGCCGCTCCGAGAAGAAAATGGTGGTACCTGACCCCAAAGCGGAGGTGGACCTCCAAACGGCACATCATATGATGAAGGGATACGCCGGTTCTGATAGAGAAACTCAAGGTCATGGTTAATATCCATGACGGAGAGTGTAGGGATTTCGGGATAGACAAGGTTTTTTGGTTGGTGGATACGGGAGTGACGATGCCGACGGCGTTTCATAGGTTTGTGTACTCCGAATGGGTAAGTTTTAAGAAGTTTTCGGAGAGATGGTTGAGGGAGCAAATGTAAATCGGTCGGTGGTAGCGGAATTCGTCGGACTGCAAATAGGGTTACAGAAAATTATGACGTTCATGAAACAAAAAACTTACTGGGTTGCGGTCGTTCAAGTGCCCTACGTTCTCTTTCCAGTTTCCTTCTTTTGCGATTTGTCTCTGCAATCATCTCCGTTTGCAATTCATCGACCGTAAGCTGTGTATGAGATTAGTACCTTGAAGATCAATAATATAACAAAATTTACCTTCCACCAACTCCAGACACCATCCTCGTCTGCTTTACGACGTTTCATTGCGTTGGTGTCCTCGTACGACCGCTTCCGAGAAGCCAGTTCCAGTCGTTTGTCTCTCCGTTTCGTCATTTCCTTTTGCAGGTGTTGCATTTCTGGATGGACGGCTAGAAGAAGGTAGGGTTACAACATGGCTTCCGAGTGATGAAACGGACACAACTTACTTGCTTGGACCATTCGCTCTTCCCAACCCAGGATCTCCATTTTCTCAACATACACCCGTTCTCGTAACATAGCGAATTTAAGCTCGATCGAGGCCAACACATCCAATGCCTCCGCTCTATGTGCGGGCTGGAGTTCGATTTCATGGTCTTCGAGATCGCCGTCGGGCAAATGTTCTTCCTCGTTCTCCTCCTCGTCATTCTCATTTTCGTTATCATTCTCGTTGTCTTGTTCATTTTCGACCTCGTTGGTCTCGAGTTCCTGTTCCTGGTCTTCGTCTCCCTCTCCCTCTCCCTCCCCTTCAGGGTCCACAGGCTCGTCATCTCCTTCGCCAGCGTCGTCGATAGGTTGTGCATCTTCGTCTGGCTGGGATACCTCTTCGTCGGCCTCGTCATCCTCCATATCCAAATCGGCGTTCTTTTCTCCGTCATTAACATCTTCCACATCCATTGCCTCGGTATCATCGTTGACAGCTTCGACAGCAGGTTCATCGGGGACGTCGTCCAACGTGGTATCGATGTTCAAGTCAACGGACAGTTTTTTGGAGTTAGGTGGCCGTACCGGTGCTTTGACAAGTCGCCTCCAATCATCAGAGGGCTTCTTAGATCTCGGAGGTGCGCGTCGCGTCGTTCTCCTGCTTCTGTAAGTGGGTTGAGGTTCAGTGAGTTCTTCGTCTCCAGAGTTGTCGGGCGAGGCGGTTCTCGAACGTGATACAGCCGGGGTAGCTTCCACTACTACTGAGGAGGAACTCGTAGCTGGTAGAGAGTGTTCATGCGCGGGTGATTTTCTGGTGCTTGATGATAATGAAATAGTTGTATCCTTTAAATCGAGGGTAGTTTCGGTGTTGTTTTCGACAGAGTCGGCGATCACAGCGAGAGCAGCTAACGCAGCCGCTGCGGGGTTAATGGTAGAAGTAGCGATGGCGGACAGAGGTTTCGAACTGGGAAGGAATTTCGGGGAAGAAACGGGGATCTGTGGAGATGTCTTGGTTTCTTCGCCCTTCACCTTCTCGTCGCCAGTCTGGTGATGTTGAGTGGAAGCATCGGACGCAACACCGTCGTCATCTTCATCTCGCGGTTGCAGCTTTTTGGCTTTCCTGCTCGAAGGTGGATGGTCGGAACCACTGGATTCGCGAGGCACACTGCCTTTTCTCTTTCTCGAGCTGGCAGAGGCAGGTGGACGAGACTTCACGGGTCTCTTCTTCTTTGGGGAAACGTATTCCGATCCAGAGGCTGACCCGTTCTCGTGGTCGGCACCGTTGATAGGGGGTTCTACATCGTCTGCGTCGAATTTACGCGATGAAACAGGGATTTGCCTCCTCCCGTGCCTAGCACGCCCACTACTCGTATAGATAGATCGAATACCAGGGAGCCTCTGCGTGACGTAGGGCCCTAGACGTCGTTGGCTCACAAATCCTCCATCTTCCTCGTCTAGTCCAGCAGAATCTTCTCGGTTATCGGAGTCGTCTTCCTCCTCTTCTTCAGGCTCATCGGGTTCTTCTTCCTCCTCCTCCATGGCACGTGGAGGACCAGCCATCTCCTCTTCTTCCTCTTCGACTGGAGCAGAGCCAGTCGTGGCCTTCGCCTCTGCCCACCCCCACATTGGGGCAGGCACGATGCTGCTCCTCTTCTTCCGTGGCATACCCCGGCGCATGTTGTACTTGGTGCGGATATGGCCCTTCTTTGAGGTCGGCTCCTGACTCCTGGTAGAGGTTGCTGTTGTATTTCCGTGTCCGTCTGCACTAACAGAGGATGCTGTAGAGGGGGCGGCGCTTGGTGCAGCAGAGGTAGCGGAGACGAGCTTGGTGGAGGCCACAGCAGGCGCGGCAGTTGCTGTGGGTTGACGTTCTCTTCTATCTGCGGAAGCATTGCCGTCCTGGTCGTCTTCTGTGAGCTCTGAGAGCTCCGAGTCGGAGTCGAGAGTGGGGGCCTCCTTCTGTGAGGTTGATTTGCCTGCGGCGGGCAACAGTTTCTTGCCCGCTGGGGGTGGTGACGGGGAAGGAGAAGGAGAGCTGAGGGAATCGAGGGACAAAGTAGAGCCCGCCATCGTTGTGGCCGACGACGAGGAAGACAACGAGGAGCGGAAACAAAATACAGGACTCGTTGGTGCGTGCGCAAGAATCAATTCCCTCGGTTCATTTTTGGATACAATATTATTTATTATCTAATCTTAGATCAAAAGTCGCCCAAATCTATTTCTACGCTGTTGATCAGTGAATCCTCAAACGAATTCCCTGTCTTCACCGGCGTCGTCTGCGCTCCCATCGATTCAGGTGCTGGACTCCCTGTCACAGGCGTTCCGGACCTGATAATTGTCAGTAAAAACTATCACAATCTCACTGCTGTCTCACCCCGTCGCAGCATTGAATGTCCTCGGCAACGTTTTCAACCTCGCACTGGGATCAGAGGGCGTGGGCGTTCCTCCATTTCTCGTATGCAACCTTCTTTCCCTCCTTTTTCGCTCAGATTCAGCAAGCTCAGCCCTTCTCACAGCTTCCACATTCGCCTTCCGATTCCGCTCGTTTACTTTGGCGAGCAGATCAGCACCGCTATCGTGCTGCTTCACAGGTGGTGACGATGCCTTGCTGGCCTCTTCCAACTTTTTGTCAATCTCTACCACCTCTGCGTAATCATGTCGACCTAGAGCTAGTGCCCGCTCCTGCATGAGTCGTGACCGCTCAAGCATCGTCAGACCCTCTCGAGGGCTTGCATGAAGCTGGATTTTGCGCGCAAGTATCATAGAAACGTCGTTCTGTGCACCACGAGTCATTCAAAATCTTCCGCATTGATCGTACGAGATAACAAACCTCGGTCATCGGCTGATCAACCAACTTTCGCATTTCAGCTGCCTTCTTCTCCAAATCCTGTTTGGTAGGCATCTTGACTCCTTCGGCCGAACATACTTTCATCAACCTCTCGAATTCTTTCTGTATCAACCAATGAGCATGTGAGAAACAACGACAAATCATCGAAACCAACATCCAGAAAATGTCCATTCGACACCTTATCCATATTGAACAGTTTCGCACTTTTGCCGTGCTTCAGCTCAAAAGCCTGATTGACCGTCTTGCCATCAACCTTGTACGGTTTTACAAAATCAGCAGCGAGATCTATTGAGGATCAGGGTAAGCAATCCTCCATCCCCAAGAAATCACCTTACTGCTGACTTGACATATCCTATATACAGGACCGCCCTCCGTTTCATGACCAATAAGGTACCGGACCCAAGAACCTAAAACAGATCCCATCTTCATATCCCGAACTCGACTGGCAAAAGAAACCTACCTTTAACATAATCCTCGAACCAAGGCTTGACACAATGCTTCACGATCAAGTCACGCGTAAGCCTGCACGTCTCCAGATCCACCATTGTGCTTGGTATGTCTGCGGCCTCCTCCTTGGCCGACCTCCTCTTGTATCCACCAAGATTAAGAAGACGCTCATCCTCAAGTTCTTGTTTGCTGATTTGGCCATCCTCCGATTCCGAATCGGAGATATCCATATCTTGAGGTGACGACGAGCGTTCATGAGGGGACCCATTGGCTTTCGACTACACGGCCATGAAGCGTAAGTTGACAGACCAATCAAGGAATCGCACATACACGTTTCTTGTCGTCCTTTGCTTTTCGTTTGGCCTTCAACTCGTCCAGCTTGCTTGCCTTTTCCTTTGTCGCTCCTCGAGCGGTATGTTGACCTAACAGGCATAATCGCTTTGAGGTCTTAACATGAACGAAATGGGTGAAACGTACGCTTGGTTGTCCTTGAAACAGTCTCATCGTTGTTGGCTGCTCCACTTCGTTGTCGCCTCACGAGGTCCGCAATCTGTCTGGTATTCTGTAGACGCTGCTTCTCCTCTGCTCGTGCTTCAAGAATCTGTTCCCTTCGGACCTCAGTCATAGAGAGCAGTCTGCAATGAGACAGAGCATAGTGAAAGAAAGGGCAGAAGAGAAGAGAATAGTCATCAAAAGCAATTCTAATAGAATACGTGCATTTACTCACTCTCGCTTGTCCGTTTCGTCTTTATATTTGCCTTCATACGGGTAGGGATCTTCCATTTCCTCCTCACTTTCCACAGGATCCCTATCGGAGTCAATGTCCATTCGCCTAAGAGAAGGCACATATCAGCCATCCTGTACAAAAATCAATGGCAAAAGTGATTCAAGGCACCCCGGTCTCGTCTGGGTTGTTCGAGGCTCGAACAAAAACAAATTACGAGAAGAAAGACAGAAAGGGGTGCGCATACCCTGCCTTTCGTTTCTTGCTGCTGCTCGAATTGCCTCCACCGGCACTGCCTGATGAATGTTGCCGCTTCTTCTTCTTCTCGGATGCGCCTGCGAGCTCGAGAAGCTGGTCGCCAATGTCGTCTTCAAAGTCGGACATATTTCACTCGTATTCCGCAAGAAAATAGAAAGGGGGAAAAAAAAAAGCAATGAATAGAGGTGTACGTGCTGTAACAATGAGGTTAGGTGTGAAACTAAATTGGGGACAACAAATAGGGTGGTGCACAGCCACGGCCGACGCCGACTGATCATTCCGAACGCCATGTCCGATATCCCAATCACAATCTCACTCGACATCGAATTCGGCGGAGGACTGGATTTACTTTTCTCGAAAGAACGCCGGCATATCATTGAAGTACCTTTGAGAGTACCAGTGGACAATTCGACAGATGGAACAATTTTTCCGGGAAAGGATATGAAAGATGTCGACCTCACTTATCTGATTTACTACCTTCGATATCAAGTTCTGAAAGAAAAACCAGACCTGTTTTTCGAAGAAAAAAAAGGAGAAATGGGGACTGTGTGAGTGTGTTGCATATATTCTTCGTGGTTTCTTTCGTATTCAATTCCTCCGATGGATAAGACGCCCTGGGATCTTGGTGGTTGTGAACGACACTGACTGGGAGTTGGAAGGAGAGGGAGACTATAAGTTGAAGAATAACGATCAAATCGTCTTTATTTCTACTCTTCACGGTGGTTAAAGATGCAAATTCAGAGTTAGACGAACCAATTCATTGTTCTGGAGCGTCTTTGCGAGACGACGGGTGGATACCTGACTCGGATCACCGAATAATTCGCCGCCACTGCATTTGGACAGCCTACTATAACCTTTCTGAACTCTCGTGTTGAAAAACACTCCTGCAAATGATACATCTCGAGAATTCGTGAATCCAGTCTGACTCTGAAGAATAAATATGGGCGTCACGCTGTCACGCTTTGCTTCTCTCTTTCAAGCAACTTACAAGACGGATCAAAACCTTGGGCCACACCAGAGCTTTGTGTTACCTTCTGGTCGGTACGGTGGGCCCATCGCACATAACAGAGCCACGAATCTCATTCCCTGACTCTCTTGGACTATATTGTGTCCAAAAAGGAAAAGGCGTTCTTTATGTCGTTGGCATTTGATTCACTGGTAGTGAATCATAGTCTATGAAAATAATCTCGGCCGACTTTTCCTACAAATGGCGTCTGCGATCTTAGCAAATCATCCCTCTCTTGATCGGCATTCGAGTTAAAGTATCGCCACTGAAAATACTAGGTTTTCCGTCGATACAATTGAGATACACTGAGCTGGCTGGGAAAGCGGCAAGGTTAACGTCGTAAGTGTTCAACTATTTTCTGTCTCAGTATATAGTCTCTGAAGCACATTTTTTACAGAATCTAGTCCCTGATGTTTAATTTTGCAACATACCGCCGATACCATTAGATGAATTCGATCCGAGCAAATGAATATTTGACTACCCCTATTTCTAGATCTGGATTAACAGTCTCGGCATATTTTATAACGAGCTCGACATCTTACCTTGACACCATCCCACCTCTTCTAGCCATACATTGATGCGACTCCTCTTGACGGAACCTACGATAGCAAAGAACAAGACTCCTCCAGCACTTAACGACAAGTATACCAAACGGGTTGTTGGTACACATCGCTGTTAGTCTGGTAGACACTAATCCTAGTACAGGAAATACCGCGTTCGAAGGAAGGTCTGACTCGCCGAGTTGGTATGTATTTGAATTTGAATCTTGCGAGAAGTCAACCAGTTCATCGTTGCCCATTCCAGAAAGCCGTTGGTGAGGGCCAGCATCAAGACTTTGCTTTCTCGTGCAGGATTAATTAGAGGCCAACCTGTGTACCACCACCCCCGTCGACAACTGAGTTCCACAATCAGAAGGTCGACTGCATACCTCCGATCAAATTGAACGCTCTCCTTCGTTCACGCCAACCCACCATACAGTTGAAGTTTCCAGACCAACACCGAGCTCGCCAACGATTTCACTCTCATCAAATGTACCAGTCTCTCTTCACCAACCGCGCTGGAGATGGACCCAACTCAAACGGTAATCCCGTCCCGAAATTCAACCTACCTCTGTTTCTTTTCGGGCTGACCCTCGATCTAATGCTTCCCCCTACCGGACCAGCTAGCCTTGCTGGGTGAATTCCAAATATGGGTGGGTAAGTTGTATTATATTTGTTCTGACTTACAGTAAATGAATTTATTCCGATTTATTGGTTTTTTTTTTCGAATTGTTTTGGGGCCGGGTCCCCAAGAACCCAGGCTGGTAACCAGGCAGCCAGTGGAAATTATATGAGATCTGAAGGGCAATTAGTATAGAAGGAGAGGGTACAAAACTTGGACAAGGAGAATGCGCTTGAGGTCACAGTAAAGGTGTCTTCCCAAATATTGAGAAATGAGTTTGACAGCGTCAGGGACTATTGGCATGCACTTGAATGGAGCCAGAGTGATCGGAGGTGTTGACGTCTTGGTGGGGCTGACTTGACTGAGCGAGACTGCCAACTCAACGTCTCTTAGTTAATAGTTTGCAGGATAATTAAAGTACGAAATTGTACATGTAGTGTTACCGATAGCGATTAATGCAAGATAGGCTGATAGAGGTTTCTCTATGGAATATATATTCAATGCAAAGTCTCTGGTCTAATTAATGAGGTGACACATAGTCTACAAGAATTGCAAAATAATGGAATCGCAACAAGCAATCTAAGAGAGAGAAAGAACTTATACGTATACTGTCTGAATGAATGTCCCGTTCAACAATCCGAATCCTCGTTGTCGAAATCCTCGTCGATCTGATCACCCTCGAAAGATAAAGCGGCTATACGATCCAACACTAAGAAATATTATCTGTTAGTGGTAGCAGCAAGTCGAATGGAGTTTCATACCTGGGTACTCCCTAGGGCAACGGTTCAAGAATAACTCTTCGTCATCAGAATTGCACGAGCTGTACAGTGTCGCTGGCGCTCCTTGGCGATTGCGGATGGGAGTCGGTGAATTAAGTGTCGGGTTCGGTAGTGGTGCCGCCTGGGAAACTAGTTGGCAAAGACCAAGGCTCTTGATCTCTTTTAACGCATTCACGGAGACCCTGTTTACACAGGTGTTCGAAGTTGCTATGGCCACTGCAAAACCTTCAAGGGAATGAAGCACAGAAAATAACATATAAGACGCACAATTGCCATTCTGCATGAATACCACACCTCCAAATACTGTTAACTCGACATAATATCCCGCTTCTCCAGAAGCACCCTGTGCTGCGAACGTTCGAAAGCGTTTCGGCGTCATCTTCTTCTTTAGTTTCAGCAGCTCGCATGGGGAGAGATTATCGGCCTCGTCTCGAGTTAGGTTTGGGTAGAGGCCCACCCTCTGCATTAAACTTGTCAGAGAACAACAGATCGTTAAGATGAAAGGTAAGCCCGCCAAAGTTTGAGCCCAGTGGGCGGACTCGTGAACAAGAGTCGCCTTCAATAGCACTTCGTAGCCCATCTTAGAAGTCTCATCCTCGGCAGCGGCCCAGTTATCTACATAACACTTCGAAATATATATGAATTGCCAAAGGCGGGACACTCGTCTGTGACGTCCATATAATTCTTCTGATTGCATATCAGCTATGACAACGTTTGGCGGGTTTTTTAGGTAGATCGCTTTGAATTGTTGAATCTCAGCTCGATTCCCAGAAAAAGCCATATGACCAGTGTATACTCTCATCATGGCGTCCCAGAAAGTGTCACAGCCATTGGTGAGGTCGCCGAGGAAAGTTTGCCACAGGCCACAGAAGGGATGATTGTCTTCGAGCGAAATAGTAGGGAAGAGATTGCGGACAAAGCCAATATTGTCGATAGTGTAAAGTTTGCCAGTTGAAGAGGATTGTAACTTGGGAGACATGGTTTAGGAGTGTGACTGTCGTGACACAACGTACTGAGTCGATGCCCTGTTGATGCGATTGATTGAATATAGCTTGGGATTGGTGGCAGTGTCGTTGCAACGCTGAAGGATTCTACTGGGGCAAGTAAGTCTGGCCTTCCATTGAGTATCTTATTTCATCGCCTATCAGGTCTCAATTAGGTTATTATCTCCGCGACGGCTGCCTCAGAAACTTTTCATTGTTCGAAACCATCGTACCATCACACTTGTTGCATGGTCTCACCGACACTCTCCAATCCTCAGGGATCACTTCGACAAATTCTCTGAGCAGAACGCTTCCCCGTCATTTTTCTCCTAGAAAGATGGAAGTCAAGAAAACAGTCTACGATGTTCTTCTGCGACGATCGGAAAAGAAAGTACTGCGCTGGCACTGTCAATGGATATAGAATTTCACCCAGAGTGCACCCTACTTTTTACACGGTCAATATCGCCCTCATTCCAAAAAACCAAGCTGCCCAACCACCGCTTCTCCCCTTTTTCCGATCGAAACACCAAACACGCATTCTACGTCATCGAGGTCTGCCCTGGAAAGCATACTTGACATGTTGACTTCGAGGATACTGATGGAAGATGCC
>Ga0307507_10005933_pt1 | contig 19409 bp, 5 predicted proteins | sample 7_EM_MG_FD_207223 | JGI IMG/M metagenome (GOLD analysis project Ga0307507, IMG submission 207223) | Populus trichocarpa ectomycorrhiza microbial communities from riparian zone in the Pacific Northwest, United States - 7_EM | ecosystem: Host-associated > Plants > Roots > Unclassified | place...
CAGACAGGTAGGCAGATGCTGACGGGTAGGCAGATATAGACAGGTAGGCAGATGCAAACAGGTAGGCGATGCAGACAGGTAGGCAATGTAGACAGGTAGGCAATGCAGACAGGTAAGTAGATACAGACAGGCAAGTAGATGTAGACAGGTAGGCAGATGCTAACGGGTAGGTAGATATAGACAGGTAGGCAGATGCAAACAGGTAGGCGATGCAGACAGGTAGGCGATATAGGCAGGTAGGTAAGTCAATAGGTAGATAGGTAGAAGAGAACCATCGCTATATTATATTAAATTATCTAAAATAATATTATTTATTTTGCTAGCCTTATAAATAGCTTTAAAGTAGCTTTTATTTATTTAAAATATGTTATTAGTATAAAAGAGGTAAATATAATTATGGTTGCCAAATGCGCAAATTACTAGTAGGTTGCGCGCAGGTTGCGCGCAGGCTGCGCGCAGGCTGCGTGTCAAAAAAACACGACATAGGCTAGTTGTCAGATAATCTGTATTCTCTAAAGGCGTGGGTCACATGCACGAGTCACGTGCACGAAGACACGTCACTGAAGACACGTCAGATCAAGGTTAAAAAGACACAATACAAGATCATTAATCCATTAACCCATTTCATTAATGAACTTATCTATTTAAACTTCGTGATAGTTATAAGCCCGGTCCGCCAACTTAAGAAGCTATTTAGCTATTTCTTAATTATTTAAAGAAATTCTACCTTATTGTTAGACTCTGACACCTTATTATTAAGACGTAGACTCTAATAGAAATCCTATTTTAAGTATTATAAGACGATTCTGATATGAACCTTCTATAAGATTCTATAAGATTCTATAAGATTCTATAAGAAATCCTACCTTAATTATTATAGGACGACCCTAATAATAAGGACAATTCTAATAATAAAAATACTATCTTAAATCCTCCTTTGCCTATTAGTTAAAATGACTTTACTAATATTAAGTTTATTAACTATGATTATCCTTAATAAACTAGAAGACTGGGAGTAATGAATCTGGCAACTATAAGCCCTTATAGATTAGTAAATTTGGGCCTATGTTAACCCAGCTATAGAAGCACCTTAAGAAGGTCTACTTAAAAAACCACCTCTTCTAAAGGTTATAGATTTTAATAAGAATGCAACTTTATATATATAGCTCTTAACAAATTAACAGAAAGCGTATAAGAATAGCAGATGATACTACAACTAGGATATAAAGTATTTCCTTAAATAGGAAGATTATCTTTAATAGATCCGTACCTAGATTATATTTATAGTATTAATTTAGAAGAAGCTACTGCTTAACCCTTCCTTAATAGTTAAAGAATGGCTATCTTGGCTAAAGGAGAACACAGAATCTACCTTGTTGTTTATTAGGAAGAAGGTATAATACTAGTATATAGAAGCCCTTAAGGGGTTTAAATAGTTGTCAAAATTAAACTAGTGGCTAGATTAATGGGAACACGTAATATCCCTAGAAAAGAAGTATAAGATCCCTTAAATGTCCAATAAAATCTAGCTATAAGATTTAGCAGAAGTTATTTAACCGTTTAGTAACGCCTACTATATAAAGTATACTACCGAGTTAAATGACCCTTAGAAGTTAAGATCTTCTAAATACTGCAGAGTAGTAAAGAAGCTGCAAGAAGGACTTAGAATACCCTTAAAGAAAGCCAATACTACTATAAGAGGGAGTACCTTTAATGCAGACTTTATAGAGTAAGCTATAATGGATTACTCTAATACTATTAAAGGTCTAGGGAAAGGAACCTTAGCATATACTAAACACTTAAAGAGAGCCGGGTTACTGGTAAATAAGAAGACATCCCGCAAGAAGCTACTACCTATGTGCTTAATATGTAAGAAACAAGGACATTCCCTTTAAGACTATTGGTATTTATTTAAAGATAAGAGACCCGAAGGAGTTATAATTGGAGATACTCGCATTAAAAGGGTGCTAAAGAAGGTAGAAAAGAATAAGAATCTTACTAACTAAGTTATAAAGATTAGACTTGAAGAACAGGAAGATAAGGCTTAATAATAATAGGATAAGAGCTAGAAAGTTAAGATTAAGGGAGAAACTAATGCGATATTTCTAGAATTATATTATATAGGTTAAATCCATCCACTAAAGCTATTAACTATTCTTGACTTAGGAACTACTCTATATATCTTTAATAATCTCTCTTGTTTTTATAACTTTAGAAAAGCTCTAAGATACAAATACGTTACCGCTGGTAGCTTAGAAGTGCCTATACTAGGTTACAGCGATGTCACTATCTAAGTCACAAAACTAGACAAGAGTAAGGGAATTCTATGTCTTAAGGACGTTACCTTTTATATGGACTTTAATATAAATCTAGTATTATTCTGTCTACTTTAAAAGCGAGGGTACTTCTAGGACAATAAAGGAAATAACAATCTTTTAGTTTGGAAAGACAATACAATCCTATATTAAATGGAAGAACGTTATAGATAATAGACTATTAAATATATCCAATTAGGAAGTCTATTAGCGTTTAATATAAGCCAACTGCTATGCCGCTAATGGAAGCGTAGAGTATTGTTAAGAGATATTCGCCTAGATGTAAAAGGTGATGTATAATTATAGCATCTGTGTCTAGGTCATCCAGGACCTATAAGCCTTTATTATTTAGGTATTAATGCCCTAGGAGTTAAGCTTTAAGGCCCTAAGATAATAGAATGTTAACACTATAGTCTCACTAAAATTAAGCGTTAGGTCTTATAAAGGTTCTTAAAATAGAATATTAATAAACCTTATTTTGACCTTTATATTGACTAGACTAACCTTAAGGAAGCGTATACCAGATTTATATAAGTTATATTTATCTATAACACTTTCTTAGGAAGAACCTTCCTATATTTTATAACAACGCATAGCGAAGAGAAGGAGACACTATAAGTGCTTAAAGATTTTATCTAATAGATTTGTCTGAGGTATAACCTTAAAGTTAATACTATTAGATTAGACAACAAGCTAGGAAGAAAGAGAACCCTTAAATAGCTATAGACCTAAGGGATTACCTTTAAGCCTTTAGCGCTATATACCTAAGCATAAAATGGTACCGCCGAACGCTTAGGGGGTGTAATTATTAAGAAAGGACGTGTAATAAGAATTACTGCTAATTTACTACATAATTTATAGAACGAGATAGTTAACTATATAGTCTACCTTTAAGATTAAACGCTATGGGAAAGCAATGGATAGAAATTGCTATATAAAAGGTTCCATACCTACCTAGCAAATAGGAGATTAAGAAAACCATAATTGGCGTACCTAAAAGCCTATAGCTATAGGGCGTACGCGATGACGTTAGATGCCTAGTTAAAGAAGAAAAAACTAAGTAAGCTAGATCTGTAAGCCCATATTAGCTACCTTATTGGCTATAACTCTACTAATATTTATAGAATCTGGATCCCGTATAAAGGTATTATTATCTCTACTAGGGATATTATCTTTGACAAAAAGATATTCTTTAATGGCAAGCGAATGGATATCTTAAAGGATCTACACGCCAAATTAGATACGCTAATTAAGAAGATTTAACTCCCTAAGACCTTAACTAAGAATGAGGTTCTTCTAAAAGATAATAACAAAGTATTTAAACTGTTAATTTAAGAGGAAGACAATGACGTTAATAAGCTAGTTTAAACCTTTAATAAGTTAGCAGATCTTAAGCTTATAAGAGCTCTTAAAGACGTGTATTATACGCCACCTCTAATAGAAGAAGATAAAGAATCTCTATATACCTTTTACGTTAAGTATCCTACGAAGTTAGATACTAATTAGGACACTATTAACTGAGTAGAAGATAGGTTTTATACTTAGGGGGTGTTTAATAACTTAGTTAAAGACTTGTTTAAGGAAGCTGGTAATAATAGGTTTAAAGATTTTGTTACTAAAAGGATTACCTTAGCCTATTAAGGCGCCTTTATAGCAGGAAGGAAGTTTAACCTTAATAGTTGACTTAATAATAGCAAGCTGAAATTAGGCAGAATACGTAATATTAGATTATATAGGAAGAACTTACCTCCGCTATTTTAGTTAATTAAGGACCTTAATATATACCCTCTTTAAGATTAGTTCTAAGAGGCTTAATAAGCTTACCTCTAATCCCATTATTAAATAAGGTTGTTTTAAGAAATAGATAAGAAGTATATAAAGGGACAGCAGGTTCTTAGCTTAATATAGGTATTTGTCTACAAGATAGATAAGCATGGATTTCTCTAGAAATATAAGGCACGCTTAGTAGTATGCGGAAATTAATAGGCCCCAGGAGACCTACCTACGAGAGCTACTATATTAGCTAGTACGACCTTCTAAACCCTTATAGCAATTACTGCAAAATTCAACCTAGAGACGACATAGATAGATATAGTTAATGTGTTTGTCTATTGCGATCTTAACAAGGTTGTCTATATAAAGCTACCGCTAGGGTTTAATAAAGGAAAGACAGATAAAGTACTGCGCTTAAGAAAAGCCTTATACAGACTATAATGATTACTACTATTATAGCAGAAGAATCTCACGAGCTTATTAAACGAATTGGGCTTTAAAGAGGTACCTTAGGAGCTGTGCGTTATACTAAAAGGTAGAATAGTTATCTTCTTCTATATTAATGATATTGTCTTCTGCTATAGAAAGATAGATAAAAAGAAGGCTTAAGAAGCGATTAAGGAGCTAAGTAAGAAATACTAGATAAGTACCCTTAGTAAGCTAAAATGGTTTCTAGGAATCCATATAATATATAATTATAGCTAGAGGCTCCTATAGCTATCCTAGGAAGCCTATATTAAGAAAATAGCTAACTAGTATAAGATAGATCTTAAAGGGCGTCTTCTAGATACTCCTATAGCAGAATTGGAACTCCTCCCTACTAATTACTATATAATCCATCCAACGCGTCCGTCCCCTAATATAGACCTATTAGTCCGTCCTATATCCCTACCAGCTTCTATAATGCTATATTAGAGAAAACTGGGTTTAGTACTCTATGCAGCCACTATAACGCGTCTAGATATTACTTTTGCAGTATTATGGCTGGTAAGGTTTAACTAGGACCTAGGCTAAAAGCATTATTAAGTGGTAGACAGAGTTATCTAGTACCTATATAGTATGAAAAGCAGAGCAATCTGCTATAGAGAAGATAAGAAAGGAATAAATGGTAAAGAGAGAGATAAAGGAATACGCGACAAAGGACAAGACAACGGAAGAGATAGTAGAGGTAAAGCGTAATTATTTATCTATGCTAGCGATGCATTATTTACAGACAACTCCATTAATAGAAAGAGCTTGTAAGGATATATTATAAAGCTATTTAGGGGGCCGATTGCCTGGAGAGCAAATAAGCAGGGTATAGTAATAACGTTAAGCATAGAAGCCGAGTTGTTAGCCCTATTATAGACAGTAAAGAAAGCTATCTTTATTAGTAGGCTGTTTAAAGTAATAACGTTACGCCTAAATAAGCCCTTAATTATTAAATATAACAATACATAGACGCTCTAACTAATTATGGAAGATATGGTAAAGCTAATTATAAAGCTCTAATATATTAATATCTATTAACACTGGCTACGTTAGGAATACGCAATAAGATAAGTATGATTTCAATAAACAGTAATAAAGGAGATAATTGCTAATAGACTTATAAAGGCCCTGCCCAAGCAGAGGTTTTAAAGCTTTGTTAATATAATTGGGATAGTGGATATTAAGGAGCAGCTAGATAAGGAGAAGCAACTAAAGGACCTAAGGGACAGTATTAGAGCAAGATAGAAGGATTTAGATAAGATTACGGTTCAATTAACTTATTAACAGACACGAGAAGGTAGCTAGCTTTGACCTTAAAGAGCTTAAAGCTAAGGGGGTGTGTTAGATAATCTGTATTCTCTAAAGGCGTAGGTCACGTGCACGAGTTATGTGCACGAAGACACGTTACTGAAGACATGTTAGATCAAGGTTAAAAAGACACGATACAAGATCATTAATCCATTAACCCATTTTATTAATGAACTCATCTATTTAAACTTCGTGACACTAGTTGGTCGAGTTGCTAAATAACCTCAACTGCGCGCCAATTGCGTTAACCACCAACCATTGAGGCCATTAAAAGGGTACCATATTTTGCTGATATAGGGCCTTATAAAGACCTATAAAGGTAGGAGTCCCCCCTAAGGTAGGACACTAGATTTCCCTTTTTATTTAATTTTAATTTATCTAGCCTGCAACTTGCCTTCTTTATAATTTCTTCTTAATTATAAATCGCAAGCGTTATACTGCCGGTTCGCCTGCTAGTAAGCCTTCTATAAGCCTTCTCCACGCCTACTTATAGCTGTCGCTAATCCTACTAGACGTTGTCTAAGCTCCTACGCCGCTTGCAAGCTACTTCCCTAGCCTTACTAGAACCTATCTGCCTCCGCTATACCAAGCATATAGCTACTACTAGGTGGGCTACCTATAGCAGGCAGGCTAACCGTAATTACAGTTACTACCAATAACTAAATAAGTCGTGCTAAGCAGTAAGTTTATATGCGTTGGTTTATATTCTAATGGCTAATAAAACTAGGTCCCTAAGGCCTTCCATAGCCGCCTAAATAAGCTGCTTGCCCTTATTAATAGGGCTAAGCGCCGCCGGGTTACTGGTAGGGACATGGCTAACCTTAATGCTTGCATCACTGCCGCCTAGAAATCCTTTACAAAGGATATTAAGGCCTTAGTACGCGCTAGCACTAAGTATAGTCTCCGCTAGCGCCTAAAGGGCAAAAACTTTCCCCTGCTCTAAGTATAGGAATTATAGGCTATCTATTATACCCTTAAAGGGATCCTTAACATAATGCGTGCTTTAGTATATATTATAACGCAGGTGTTTTGCCGGCGTAGCGTATACTAACAGTGCTTATAGGCCAATATGCCTCCTATTATAAGGGATAAGGAGGAGGATAAGGGTGAGGAGGATAAGGAGGATAAGAAGGAGGGAGAGAAGGAGGATAAAAAGGGAGAGGAGGAAGAGGAAGAGGAAGGAGGTAAAGAGAGGGGGGACTTAATAGAGCTATAGTGTATTTATATTTCTATTGGCGTTTTACCGTTACTCTACTGTTGTTTTATTGTTGCCCTACTAGCGGGGCGTAATCCTGGTTGTAATTTAATTATTCTGGTTCTTTTACTACTTTCTTTTCCGTTTACCCCTTGGGGTAAAGTAACTATTATACATCTCCTTTATATCCTTATTAATGTCCTCTACTAGGACCTATTTATTATATTTTTTTGGCTAGCCTTTTTACTTAACTAGGTACTATAGGGTCTAGTTATATCCCTTCCTTCTATGTACTTCTTTTACCTTATACTGGTCCTCTTAGTCCTTTTTATTGTCTAGCTTAATAGGCCCTAGTAGAGGGTCTCTAGTAGTGCCCTTATATTGTTTATATAGCTCTAGTAGGCTAATATAGAACACTAAATAGATATAGTAAGATGTAGGTAGATATAGCCAGTATGCTTACTTTCTAACTAGTTTGGCTATACTAAAAGGTCTAATAAAGCGTGCTATAAGCTTCTTACTTGGCCTTTTTAGTTTAAGGTTCTTAGTTAATAGTAGAACTAGATCCCCTACTTTATATGCCTATAGTTGGTAATAATAATTATAGTATTTCGCCTACGTCTTGGTAGTGTATTCCTAGCATTTCACCAGTGCTTTATATTTAAGGGATATTCTTTTAATCCGCTTTAAGGCGGTTAGAATAAAACTACTATCATCCACCTTAATCTTGTATTCTAGACACAGGTAAAACCCGTAGTAGGCATAAAACAGGCTTATGCCTATTATACTATATTTAGCATTATTATAGGCGAATTTAGCTAGTAGTAGTAGGCCTGCCTAATTGCTCTGCTTTTTGTTATAGAATATATGGAGGTAGTACTCCAGGGTTTAGTTCTAGCATTCTGTTTACCTGTCTATTTATAGATAAAAGGCTGTACTTAGCCTATGTTTTATCTTTATAGCAAAGTATAGCTCTAACCAGAACTTGCTAGTAAAGATACTGCTATAATTAGATATAATCCCTCTAGGGGCTCTAAAACGGCGTACTACTTTATTAAGGAAGAGATCCGTAAGTTTGGTTATAGTAATAGTTTTTACTATAGGCAGATATAAGGCCATCTTAGTATAGCGGTTAACTATTATATATATTATATTATACACCTTATCGCCTTGTCTACTAGGTGGTAGGCCTGTAATAAAGTCTATTATAATCTTCTACTATAGCTGACCTGGGCAAGGTAGCGCTTAGAGCTCGCTATAAGGGTAATATTAAGGCGTATGTATACACTAGTATAGATTATAGGTAGAGATATAGCTTATAACGTCCGCAGTTATACTAGGCTAGTAGTACTTGCGTAAGAGTAGATCTAGGGTTTTTTTCTTACTAAAGTAGCTGGCTAGGGCATTATTGTAGTGGATCTATAGGAGTTCTATATAAACTGCTGGGTTTAAGGGCATATATAGCCTCCTATAGTAATAAAGTAGTTTAGCGGAATTAAACTGCCACACTAGCTTTAAACAGGTGTGTTAACAGCGTCTTACCATATCTAAGCTGTCGCTACGCTTTTACAGTATAAGGTTATCTATAGTTTAAAGTCCTTTAATAAGCTTAATAACTGTTTCCATACTAGACTTATAAGCACTTTCTTAAGCACTTGCTTCTCTAACTTAGGTCCTTATTACATGCTGCTTAACGGCATATATGCAGGTTGCCCAATTAAAACGTAATACTATATTTGTCAGATAATCTGTATTCTCTAAAGGCGTGGGTCACGTGCATGAGTCACGTGCACGAAGACACGTTACTGAAGACACGTCAGATTAAGGTCAAAAAGACATAATATAAGATCATTAATCCATTAACCCATTTCATTAATGAACCCCTCTACATGAACTTCGTGATAGTTATAAGCCCGGTCCGCCGACTTAAGAAGCTATTTAGCTATTTCTTAATTATTTGAAGAAATTCTATCTTATTGTTAGACTCTGACACCTTATTGTTAAGACGCAGACTCTGACAGAAATCCTACCTTAAGTGTTATAGGATGATTCTGACACGAACCTTCTATGAGATTCTATAAGATTCTATAAGATTCCACGAGAAATCCTACCTTAATTGTTATAGGACGACCCTAATGATAAGGATGATCCTAATAATAAAAATACTATCTTAAATCCTCCTTTGCCTATTAGTTAAAATGACTCTACTAATATTAAGTTTATTAACCATGATCATCCTTAATAAACTAGAAGACTGGGAGTAATAGATCTAGCAACTATAAGCCCTTATAGATTAGCAAATTTAGGCCTACGTTAACCCAGCCATAGAAGCACCTTAAGAAGGTCTACTTAAAAAACTACCTCTTCTAAAGGTTATAGATTTTAATGAGAATGCAACCTTATATGTATAGCTCTCGACGAATTAACAGAAAGCGTACGAGAATAGTAGACGATACTATAACTAGGACATAAAGTATTTTCTTAGATAGGAAGATTGTCTTTAATAGATCTGCACCTAGATCACGTCTATAGTATTAATTTAGAAGAAGCTACTGCTTAACCCTTTCTTAATAGTTAAAGAATGGCTATCTTGGCTAAAGGAGAACACAGAACCTACCTTATTGTTTATTAGGAAGAAGGTATAATACTAGTACACGGAAGCCCTTAAGGGGTTTAAATAGTTATCAAAATTGAACTAGTGGCTAGATTAATGGGAACACGTAATATCCCTAGAAGAGAAGTATAAGATCCCTTAAATATCCAATAGAATCTGGCTATAAGATTTAGCAGAAGTTATTTAACCGTTTAGTAACGCCTACTATATAAAGTACACTACTGAGTTAAATAACCCTTAGAAGTTGAGATCTTCCGAATACTATAGAGTAGTAAAGGAGCTACAAGAAGAACTTAGAATACCCTTAAAGAAAGCCAATGCTACTATAAGAGGAAGTACCTTTAATGCAGACTTCGCAAAGCAAGCTATAATGGATTACTTTAATACTACTAAAGGTCTAGGGAAAGGAACCTTAGTATATACTAGACACTTAAAGAGAGCTAGGTCACTAGTAGACAAGGAGATATTCCACAAGAAGCTACTACCTATGTGCTTAGCGTGTAAGAAACAAGGACATTCCCTTTAAAACTGTTGGTATTTATTTAAAGATAAGAGACCTAAAGGAGTCACAATTAGAGATGCTCGCATTAAAAGGGTGCTAAAGAAGGTAGAAAAGAATAAGAATCTCACTAACTAAGTTATAAAGATTAGACTTGAAGAACAGGAAGATAAGGCTTAATAATAATAGGATAAGAGCTAGGAAGTTAAAATTAAGGGAGAAGCTAATGCGATATTCCTAGAATTATATTATATAGGTTAAATCTATCTACTAAAGCTATTAACTATTCTTGACTTAGGAACCACTCTACACATCTTTAATAATCTCTTTTGTTTTTATAACTTTAGGAAAGCTCTAAGACACGAATACGTCACCGCCGGCAGCTTAGAAGTGCCTATACTAGGTTATAGCAATGTCACTATCTAAGTCACAAAACTAGACAAGAGCAAGGGAATTCTACGTCTTAAGGACGTTGCCTTTTATACGGACTTCAATACGAATCTAGTGTCGTTCTGTCTACTTTAAAAGCGAGGGTACTTCTAGGATAATAAAGGAAATAACAATCTTCTAGTTTAGAAGGACGATATAATCCTATATTAAATGGAAAAACGTTATGGATAACAGACTATTAAATACGTCCGACTAGGAAGTCTATTAGCGTTTAATATAAGCTAACTACTACGCCGCTAACGGAAGCGTAGAGTATCGTTAAGAGATATTCGCCTAGATGCGAAAGGTAATGTATAACTATAGTATTTGCGTTTAGGTTATCTAGGACCTATAAGCCTTTATTATTTAGGTATTAACGCCCTAGGAGTTAAGCTTTAAGGCCCTAAGACGATGGAATGTTAATACTGTAGTCTCGCTAAAATTAAGTGTTAGGTCTTACGAAGGTTCTTAAAATGGAATATTAATAAACCTTGTCTTAACCTCTATATTAACTAGACTAACCTTAAGAAAGCATATACCGGATTTATACGAGTTATGTTTATCTATAATACTTTCTTAGGAAGAACCTTCCCGTATTTTATAATAACGCATGGTAAAGAGAAGGAGACACTATAAGTGCTTAAAGATTTTATCTAATAGATTTGTCTAAGGTATAACCTTAAAGTTAATACTATTAGATTAGATAACGAGCTAGGGAGAAGGAGAACCCTTAAATGGCTATAGACCTAAGGGATTATCTTTAAGCCTTTGGCGCCACATACCTAAGCACAGAACGGTACCGCCGAATGCTTAGGGGGTGTAATTATTAAGAAAGGACGTATAATGAGAATTGCTGCTAATCTACTACACGACCTATGGAACGAGATAGTTAACTATATAGTCTACCTTTGAGATTAAACGCCATGGGAAAGCAATGGATGGAAATTGCTATATAAAAGGTTCTATACCTACCTAGCAAATGGGAGATTAAGAAAACTATAATTGGCGCACCTAAAAGCCTATGGCTGTAGGGCGTATGTGATGATATTGGATGCCTAGCTAAAGAAGAAAAGACTAAGCAAGCTAGATCCGCGAGCCCATATTGGCTACCTTATTAGCTATAACTCTACTAATATCTACAGGATCTGGATCCCGTATAAAGGTATTATTATCTCTACTAGGGATATTATCTTTGATAAAAAGACGTTCTTTAATAGCAAGCGAATGGATATTTTAAAGGATCTATACGCTGAATTAGATACGCTGATTGAGAAGATTTAACTCCCTAAGACCTTAATTAAGAACGAGGTTCTTTTGGAAGATAATAATAAAGTATTTAAACCGTCAATTTAAGAGGAAGATGACGACGTTAATAAGCCAGTTTGAACCTTTAATAAGTTAGCAGATCTTAAGCTTATAAGAGCTCTTAAAGACGTATATTATACGCCACCTCTAATAGAAGAAGATAAAGAATCTCTATATACCTTTCACGTTAAGTATCCTATGAAGTTAGATACTAATTAGGACACTATTAACCAAGTAGGAGATAGATTTTATACTTAGGGGGTATTTAACAACTTAGTTAAAGACTTGTTTAAGGAAGCCAGTGATAATAGGTTTAAAGACTTTGTTACTAAAAGGATTACCTTAGCCTATTAAGGCGCCTTTATAGCAGGAAGGAAGTTTAACCTTAATAGTTGACTTAATAATAGCAAGCTGAAATTAGGTAGAATACGTAATGTTAGATTATATAGGAAGAACTTACCTCTGCTACCTTAGTTAATTAAAGACCTTAATATATACCCTCTTTGAGATTAGTTCTAAGAGGCTTAATAAGCTTACCTCTAATCCCATTATTAAATAAGGTTGTTTTAAGAAATAGATAAGAAGTATACAAAGGGATAGTAGGTCCTTAGCTTAATGTGGGTATTTATCTACAAGACGGACAAGCACGGATTTCTCCAGAAATGTAAGGTATGCTTAGTAGTATACGGAAATTAACAGGCCCTAGGAGACCTACCTACAAGAGCTACTATATTAGCTAGTACGACCTTCCGAACCCTTATGGCAATTACCGTAAAATTCGACCTAGAGATGACATAGATAGATGCAGTTAATGCGTTTATCCATTGCGATCTCAACGAGGTTGTCTATATAAAGCTACCGCTAGGGTTTAACAAAGAAAAGATAGATAAAGTACTGCGCTTAAGAAAAGCCTTATATGGACTATAATGATTACCACTATTATGGCAGAAGAATCTTATGAGCTTATTAAACGAATTGGGCTTTAAAGAGGTACCTTAAGAGCCGTGCGTTATGCTAAAAGGTGGAATAGTTGTCTTCTTCTATATTAATAATATTGTCTTCTGCTATAGAAAGACAGATAAAAAGAAGGCTTAAGAAGCGATTAAGGAGCTAAGTAAGGAATACTAGATAAGTACCTTTAGCGAGCTAAAATGGTTTCTAGGAATCTATATAATATATAATTGTAGCTAGAGGCTCCTATGGCTATCCTAGGAAGCCTATATTAAGAAGATAGCTAACCAGTATAAAATAGATCTTAGAGGGCGTCTTCTAGACACTCCTATAGTAGAATTAGAACTCCTCCCTACCAATTACTATATAATCCGTCTGACGCGTCCGTCCCTTAATATAGACCTATTAGTCCGTCCTATATCCCTACCAGCTTCTACGATGCTATATTAGAGAAAACTGGGTTTAGTACTCTATGTAGCCACTATAACACGTCCGGATATTGCTTTTGCAGTATTATAGCTGGCAAGGTTTAACTAGGACCCAGGCTAAGAGCATTATTAAGCGGTAAACAGAGTTATCTAGTACCTATATAGTACAAGAAGCAGAGCAATCTGCTATAGAGAAGATAAGGAAGAAATAAACGGTAGAAGGAAAGATAAAGGAATACGCAACAAAGGACGAGACGATAGAAGAGACGGTAGAGGTAAAGCGCAATTATTTATCTGTGCCAGTAATGTATTATTCGCGGACAACTCCGTTGACAGAAAGAGCTTATAAGGATATATTATAAAGCTATTTAGGGGGCTGATCGCCTAGAGAGCAAACAAGTAGGGTATAGTAATGATATTAAGCACAGAAGCTGAGTTATTAGCCCTATTATAGACAGTAAAGAAAGCTATCTTTATTAGTAGGCTGTTTAAAGCAATGACGTTACGCCTAAATAAGCCCTTAATTATTAAATATAATAACACGCAGACGCTCTAACTAATTATAGAAGACACGGCAAAGCTAATTATAAAGCTCTAATACGTTGACATCTATTAACACTGGCTATGTTAGGAATACGCAATGAGATAAGTACGATTTTAATAGACAGTGACAAAGGAGATAATCGCTGATGGACTTATAAAGGCCCTGCCCAAGCAGAGGTTTTAAAGCTTTGTTAATATAATTGGGATAGTGGATATTAAGGAGTAGCTAGATAAGGAGAAGCAACTAGAGGACCTAAGGGATAGTATTAGAGCAAGATGGAAGGATTTAGATAAGATTACGGTTTAATTAACTTATTAACGGACACAAGAAGGTGGCTAGCTTTGACCTTAAAGAGCTTAAAGCTAAGGGGGTGTGTTAGATAATCTGTATTCTCTAAAGGCGTGGGTCATGTGCACGAGTCACGTGCACGAAGACACGTTACTGAAGACACGTCAGATCAAGGTTAAAAAGACACGATATAAGATCATTAATCCATTAACCCATTTCATCAATAAACCCCTCTATATGAACTTCGTGACAACATTACCTAGGCGTACCTCCGTTGGGTTGCCGGCCTATAGCTATAAAAGCGATACCTCTATAGAAAGCTTACTTTCCTATACACCTAATAGGACTTTTACCTTAAGTTGGTGGCCCTATATTCCCAAAGTCCTTTAGAGTAGTGGTAGTATAGTGTCTTCTTTTGGCGGACCCCCTACGCCTAGGGGTCGCCTTAACGGCGCGTCTATAGGGTTTGTTTTTCCCGCCCTATACTTAATAATAAAGTTATAAGCAGCTAGTGTTATAGCCTATCTAGCTTGCCATCCATTAAGGGCTTTTACTTTTATAAAACCCTTTAGATTGTTATAATCTAAGAGCACTTCCAGGCGGCTTAATAGCCCCTTAATATAGTGTCTCTAATGCTTAAAAGCCTCTATAATAGCTAGTAGCTCTTAATTATAGGTTTTATAGTTACGCTCTGCTAGCGAAAGCTTTCTAGACTAAAAGGCTATTAGATGCCAAAGGCCGTTTTTAAATAGCTGTGATATAATTGCTGCTAGGCCTTACATTAAGGCATCCATCTCTAACTAAGTTGGTAGGCCTAGCGTGTAGTGTTGCAGGAGCGGCGCTGTCGTAAAGGCGTTACAGAGCTGGCGCATTGCCTACTCCACCTCCTCTGGCTAATTAAAAGGCCTAGCTTTACGGCCGTTCTTTACTCCTTTTAGGAGATTAGTAATAGGCTTTATAATAGCAAAGTATTTATAGATAAACTAATAATAGAAGTTGGCAAAACCTAAAAAGACCTAGATATCCCTATAAGATTAAGGGCTCTCCTACTTAGTAATAGCTTCTACCTAGCTAGAATCCATTACTACGCCTATAGGGCTAATAATGTATCCTAGGAACTTAATCTTCTATACGCTAAACTTGTACTTCTTAAGGTTTGTATATAGTTAGTATTGTTACAACCTACGCAGTATTTTTACTATGTGGCGCTAATGCTCCTCTGGATTTTTAGAGAAAATTAGAATATTATTAAGGTAGACTATATAGAAGATATCTACCAGTCCTAATAAGGCCTAATTAATATAGCCCTAAAAGGTTACTAGTCTATTAGTTAGCCCAAAAGGTAAAACTAAGTACTTAAAGTAGCTATAGCGCGTATGGAACGCCATCTTCTACTTATTACTATAATGGATACGAAGGCGGTAATACGCATACGTTAGGTCTAGCTTAGTAAAGATCTTAGAACCTACTAAGCGGTCTAAGGTCTTACTAATTAATAGTAGTGTAAGACAATTCTTAATTATTACCTCATTAAGGCCTCTGTAGTTTATACAGAGCCGCAGCTTCCTATTCTTTTTAGGTATAAAGAGGATAGGTGCCCCTATGGGACTAGTACTTGGTTAGATCTAGCCTTTAGCTAAGGCGTTGTCTAAGTACTCCCTTAGGACTTCTAGCTCCTTGGCTAAGAGGTTATAAAGTGGCCTATATAGGGCCTCCTGTCCCTCTTCTAGGTTAATAGCATAGTTACCCTAGTAGTATTAGGGTAGCTTTCCTGCTTCCTTATAGAAGAAGATATTGCTAACTTCCTTTAACTATAAGGGGAGGACCGGTAAGCTGCCGTTGTTTTATTTGCTAGGTATTACTCTAGAAGTTAATAGGGTAAAGACCCTAGATTCTATCTAGAGAGACTCTATAAAACCATTAGGGGTTTATAGTAATAGGGATAAGCCATCTAGTTTCTATTACTACACCTTTGCCTTATAGTTAATAAGAAGTTAGGCCTTCTTTAACCCTAGCATACCTATAGTAATAGAAGGAAATGCGTTAGCCATTCTATAGCAGATAAAGGTTACTTCCCTAATCTTACCCTAGCTGTTCTTTATTCTTAGTGGTACTTTATAGGCCTTATAGCAATATGCCTAAGTCTTATTTAACTAGGAGTAGGTAGGTAGTTCTACGTTTAGTGTTTTAAAGTTGCACTCTATAGCAAATCGCTAGTTAACTATATTTACTTTGGCACTGATATTAAGCATTACTAAGGTCTCCTTCTAGGTCTTCTTTAGGAGGACTTTACCTAAGACAGTAATAGCTTTTTTATAATCTAGTGGGAGCTTATACCCTACAGCTATAAGGGGGTCTAAGGGCGCTTGTCTTTTCCTAGTATAGAGGTAGCATTTACACTGCTAGGCGGTAGTTAATTCCGTGGCTGCTCTTTACATTGTCGCTACTAATGTCCTGGCTGCCTATATTTTAAGCAGTTTTCTTTAGGCTGAGTTAAACCCCTAGCGGTATTACTTCACCCCGCTATTAAGTCGCCGGTGGTGGTTTTAGAGTCCGCTTTCCCTAAGTTACCTAACTAGGTGGTCTTTATATTTAAGTTCGCGGCGCGTCTATTACTTCTACCCTATGGGGCGCTTGCGCTATTCTAGTTTTCCTCTAATAGGGCAGCTAGGGAAACTAGCTGGTTTTAAGTTTAAGGGAATTCTTAATAGTTAGTAATAATAAGCCGTAGCTCTAGCCGCAGTTTTACAAATAGATATATTATTAAATGCTTTACATTATAAGGAGGGTTAATTTGCGCTTCTAAGGTGGTTAGGTAAGCAGTAAACTTATTTATAGGTTAATTAGTTTACTGCGTTACCCTTATATATATTAGGGCTATATAGAGTTCTTAATTAATAGGACTTTTAATCTAATTAAGTAAGAATTCTATAAGCTCCTCCTAGGTAAACTATGTGTCTGGATGGTTATCTTTATACTATAGCCAAAGGGTTCGGTTGGTCCCCTTTATATATTGCATAGTAAACATAACTTTGGTATCCTTATCCGCAAAGCCGTTGTGCTCTAGGCGGAATGCTAGCTTTAAGCTATTACGAAAGTCTTGGTGCTTTTAAATACTCTTACTATAATACAGAGCAATCTTCTTTATTTTAACAGCCTGTTTTAACGGAGCGCCCATTATATCAGTAGCCCTCCGCTTAAGGTTTGGATGTATCTGGCTACCATCCAAGTACTCCAATGGGATGGTTTAAGGTTGCAGAGATGGGTTAGGAACAGAAGTCGACGTCGCCTTGCCGCGTTAACGCCGTCTTAGCACTTCCACCTCTTCCCTAAGCAACTATAGTTTTCTTTGCTCTAGGAGTTGTAACTTCTCGTTCTCTAGCCATTGTATTTCTTCCTGTATATCCCCTTCGCCCATGACTTCCGGTTCTGTCCGGGACGCGGGTTATCGGTACTACGCACTGCGCTGGTATTACGTACTGCGCTGGTATTACGCCCGCGTCTCGCCATCAGGTCGATAGGCTGCGATGTAGTTAATAAATATAGGTCGTCTTCTCGACAGAGGGTTGCCGCTACGTAGTCGTGGCCTTAGCAGACCGCGGTGTTGTTGGGCCACTACCCTTAAAAAGGGATGAGAATTCAGAACTATTAGGACGCCAAGGTCCTTAGGGTATATAGTAACATAACAATAGTAACGGAATGTAAATAAGTATCTGGTTCTTAATGAAGTAGAACTATAGAACTGAATTCTGCTATTCTCTAATGCGGGGTGACTATGTTTTGTAGGCGTCTTGCCTGCGCCTCGCCTACGCTAAGCCGGTTACGGCCAGTGCGTCTCTATGGCCTAACACTAAGAATTTATAATTTTTTATTACGGGTTATATTTTTGCGTTAAGTAGTAGTCTTAGCAAGGCAAATCTAACTAATTAGATAACTTTAACCGCTGGTTAAAGTTTCTTAATATCTTACGTGTTATATAACCGTATTATAAACATTATAATATATTTTAAGTTCTTTTTAAATTCGAGTTTCCTACTATTGTGTTTCGTGTATTTATATTAGGTGGTAGTTATTTGCCTTTATATTATATCTATCTAGCTAGAGCAAGCTGTAAGGGATGGTCTTTATAGAATTCTTTTACTAGGGAAGGCATATCGGCCTTAATATATTTATAGGTTTTCTAGGTTCGTGTCTTATATCCTTTCTACTTAATAAGATATTTAAATTGTTTAAATTATGTTTTCTATTACATATTATTAATTAAGTTAATTGGCCGTCGAAAACGGACTCTGCACCTGTACGTGGTGACGGCTACGAACCTGGGTCTTTAAAGTTCAGACCCAGAGCCAACGCAGAGACGTTGCACAGCGTGCGATACGACTTCGTGGTGGTGGTTGTGAGCGTTGGGGCGGTAGTAAAAAGTTTTTAGATAGTGAGATCTTAAAAACCACCACTGTTGGTACCCCTTTACGATAACAGCTATTATCACTACGGTACTCTATTAGGGCACCTGTACGATCCAACATGGATGCATGGCATTTGATATCATCCCCTTACCCCCAGTGGAAAGCATTGACGACCTCATATCGACGGACGGACAGACGGTTAAGCACAAACGGATAAGCAAATATACGGCCCCTCCTAACCCTTAGGGCGATCGCCCGCGGAGCATGCGGTCACTCGCCGTTACCGTAATACTGCCTGGCGGCCTAAACAGCAACCTTACGGTTTTTTGTCTCCTCCCTACAACTGGCCATCCTAGGGAGAGCCTGGTTGGGGCCTAGGCACAAGACACCTAGTATACAGTACACAATGTCCCGCTAGCCTTTCGGTATTATGGCTATGGATAAATCCCCCTTACGCCTTCAATAGCTTTAGGGGGGGGGAGGCATGGCGTATATGGCAATGGTTAACAACAAGAGATAGTATACAGGGGGTGGTTAAGGCATGGGAAACAGTAAAGCAAGGCATAGCAATCAATTGGCAAGGCCTAGCTGGGACGTAGTGAACCCCAACTGGGATAAGCTAAGGAAGGAAGCAGTGGTTCCCAAGGAAATCGAACATCTAAGGAGGACAGGACGTAGCTATAGGCCCGTAGGGCCGCCGTTACGGACAAATATGGCAAAGCAGGGGTTTTTCATCCTACTGAGGTGGCTCATAGGGTTTTTCCGTCCCCTACACCAACAGGGGTTTTCTTCCTATCAATCTATAAGTTTCCCCTGTGTACGGAGTAGTCTGCGTAGGGCTAGGTAGCATCCGTATCAGACGTTAATCAAAGAATTCGCTAAT
>Ga0307507_10005934_pt1 | contig 19408 bp, 11 predicted proteins | sample 7_EM_MG_FD_207223 | JGI IMG/M metagenome (GOLD analysis project Ga0307507, IMG submission 207223) | Populus trichocarpa ectomycorrhiza microbial communities from riparian zone in the Pacific Northwest, United States - 7_EM | ecosystem: Host-associated > Plants > Roots > Unclassified | place...
CTTTTTGGGGATAAGCCATATAAAACTTGGGATTTATCAATCTAAGGCCCCACCATAAGAGCAAATGCCTTTTTTTTTTTTTTCCGAAAAAAAAAGCGGCATAATAATATTATTTCCTAATTAACATCCAGCGCATCCTACCCCCAAAGAGAAAATAGATACTATACTATACTATAGTCTAAGTTGATAATGGATACACCTCCACTCACACTATCCAAAGAGAGAAAGAAAGAAAGAAAGAAAGAAAAAGAGCAAATAGATATAGTACTTATAATACCCGTTGAGCAGTAACCTAAAAAGAAATTGTGATATTGCACTTGTTGTCACATCGTAAATATTTTGGGACAATATTTTACGGGTTTTTTTTATTACTATTCTAGTATTAGGCCTCCGATCTGTTTTTTGTTTTTCCTTTTTAGAAAGTAAGTATGATAGAGGGGAAGGTATTTGGTATTTGACTTTTGGGTATTCGTTTTCTCTTTGGAGTTGATCTATGATATATTATACCTCCGGCTACAATACACAAAACAATTCGATCGATGCAATAGGGGACGCCTTACATAGCACAAAATGATTGGCAATAAAACACTGTCTATGTTTCGGGATCATGGTAGTGCTGTTTTTATTATTATTATTATAATAATTTTTTTATTCGAGTTAAAAGCTACATACAGGAGAAAAGAAAGAAAAGAAAAGACATGTAAAAGAGAGAGTATGAGATGCTATTTCTCAAGTTATATTGTTAACTTAGGCTTCATCTGATCGTCGGTGGGGTTTGTATAATACATTTACCCTAAAATTTATGGTAAAGGCGTCCCCCGGTCGCATTGATTGAATTGCTGTGTATGATATATTATAGATGGCCGGAACCATACTTTAGATAATATTTGGAAGTATGATATTATGCTATTTTTATTTATTTTTGTTTTTATGGTGGTGTTATATGCCGAGTACAGTAGGGAGTGATGTTCGAGTTGAGTGGGGTTGAGTAATTGCTGTCATGCGTATCATAATATTATTATTGTGTATTAGATTTGGGCTAAAGCTGAGATGGGAGTTAAATTAAGTGGAAAGGATGAAGGGCAAGTGTCGTGGCCGGATTTCTGAATGTTTGGGCAACGTAGGGCGTCGATCGTCGTATGGACATTATCTAGAGGTCGGATGCAATTACTCGCTCGGCGGGGGGTCCTGATGAAGTGAACACTAGATTTCTTTTCCCGTTAGTGGAATGCTCCTACCCACCCATCCGTCAATCTATCCCCGCCTTAAGCCACCATAATCTCAACTAGAATTAGGCCCTATTTAGCACGTAAGAAAAGAAAAGAAAAAAATTGCATTTTTCTCACTTTTATAACATTTTTACTGTAAAATGATATATTGCAACATTGCATCTCTGAGTGATTATAGCTCAACTTACAGGCCTCTTACATACCGGACTTTTCATTTTCATTACAATAGTCAAAATGGCAGGTATTTACTATCTGGATATGGATCTCTTTATACCTATCAGTCAAAAAGGAAGAGGTCCGAGTCCCAGCAAAAGGGTTTTTTTTTAGGAAAAATGGCATTTCTTTTATATGATATTACTATGGCGATGTGCCAAACAGGGGCCTTAAAACATGTATATAAAAAAAAACTCTGTTTCGAAGAACCTTTTACCTAGTTTGGTGTATAATGTAATGAATAAATATCCTACCGAGATATTCAAGATATAGCCAGTTTCCTCTTGCAATGTCTACTGGTATTATTTATTGCATTAGAAGAAGGAACCTCAAAGGATAATCAGGCTATTTAAGTTATGCGCAGTATGAGATGTATATACCGTACAAGAATAGAGTACCACATTTCCCTCAAGTTACGATAACAGAGGGGAGGTCAGTCCTGACTAGCGGTAAAAGTCTTGAGTCTATATTGAGTCAAGTTTAGCCCTCCTCTTTAACCGAGTAATGACAGGAAAGTCGGGTTTCGGTAACCACGGGTAAACCTAGATTCTTCACGCCTTGGCAAATTCGGGAGGGGGGTTTTTTTTCACTATACCTAAGAGAGTTGAATGCTTTTTGATCAATTGAATTGAGCATATTTGAATATATGCTCATTTTTTAAGTTACGAGAGGTGGTTTGTTAACGCTGAGGTTGTGGCGGGGGCGAAGGCGGGAATGGATAGGTTGGTAGGCCTTGTGGAGGGAAATGATTGTTGGGACGTGGTGATGGGGGGATTGTCAATGGTATGATAATAATATTATTATGTAGTTATTGGATTTATGGGAGGGATTATATTATGCTGTGGTTGCACAAAAATGCTTAGATAGGGGAATACTGTGTGCTTGGAGGTGAGGGGGTTTTTTCGTTTGGGGTATTGTATCCCTCTAGTGAATAAATTTGCCATTTCTAAATTGTAATAAGCTAATTGAGTATGCACGCATGCATGAACTTGGAGATATAGTATATCTGTCTTCAAGTACATTTAAACCCCTTTTAATCCACGACGATTTGTATCACACAGTAGGTATTTGCCCATTAGTACTGTATCCAAGCTAGTCAAGCTCATAACAGCAAATCCACAATTACAGTTAAAGAAACAAATCGCCACAATACCACCGTAATAGATCCAACGCGCTACAGACCGCAACTTCGTTTCAACACCGAAAGACTAAGGAAAATTGTACCAGAGCTTACCTTACTCACCACACACACTCTCCATCCAAATCAGAGATTGCCAAAACTGAGATCGAAATCGCACACCCGACCTGAATCGCGAAAAATAGTATACACCTTACAACACGCCCACATTTTGTGCGGTGCCTATGCCACCATTGGATTTCTTGCACTTCCCTTCGGTCTACTCCCCTCTTGAAGTGGTTTTCGATTAATAGGGTTGCGTTATAGGTTGCGCATTTATTATTATTAGGAGTGATCTGAAAGAATGGGAAAAAAACAGTATGGAGGGGAGTTATTATTAGGCCTCCGCACACGTGAGATTTGTGGGGTTCTATATGTTTGGGAGGATTTGAATTTGGAAGCGGGTTCAAGTTGATTGAGTATGGTAGATGGATGGATAGGGTGGGGAGTGGGCATGGGGAGATCAGTAGCAAGAAGGTATGAAAAAGGTTTTAGGCCGGCAGTCTTGTAAGATATGTTATTGCAAGCATCGTAGCTATTTTTTCTTCTTCTTCATCCTTGGAGTTAGTTCGAGCGGGGTATCAGCAGGGATGGTAATATGTTAACGGGAGTGGGAAACTAAGATGTGAGAGACAAAGAGTTGACTCCAATTGCGAACACGTGCAAGCGCAATGGCACCACATCAACGAAAATGGAGGTACAATATATTGGATTAAGCTTCGGCTCATATGAGGGTAGAAGGGAGACCCCCGGTAGGCGATAAGACAATCTGGAGAGAGGAGCTAACAGCAGTTTGCGTCATATGTGCGGTCAAATACCCATAAGCCAGCACATGTTTTCGCTTTGCTCCCGAACGATCGAGTATCTCGGGGGAACAAGGTATATACCGGAAATCATCTCCCGAGAAGTGCTGGAGAATCACACAAAAGCACAACCCCATAAGACTGTTTCATCTCAAGGAGGGTTTGGGGAATGGTTTAATCGTCTGCGGGAAAAAAGTCTTGAATGCGTCTGAATTCCGAATATGGGTTTTGTCGGTGAGACCCGGCAGATTCCCCCCCCCCGATCTTTCTAGATGGCGGTTTCAGGAAGACAGGCGATCCACCCTGGGAATCGGTGTCGGCGTCGGCACATCGTACGCCGACCTCTCCACATCACCCTACAAGCCTAAAACATCGAGTGATCCGATATGACTACTGCCCCCAAGAACCTTGATAGCTGCCAAATGTCTGGGATAAATAACGGCTAGGAAGCTCTCTAAACCGATCGGTAAGACTACCCTGTACCTTCCCTCCGTGTGTGATGACAGAATGAAGGTAGGCTATCCCGGAGCGGGGTGGATTCCATCGCCCCTCACTCTACCTACCTACCTACCTACCGATCTTCCTCCGTATCATAGGCGTATTGTTTTTGTTTTTGTTTTTATTTTTATCTTACCCAAGAGGGAAAAAATAGACATCTTTCAACCAGAACTGAATTCGGGCGATCTAGGAAACTCGAGCCGGTGGAGACCACATAACCAGCCACTGCTTTATGATCCTAGCAGCAAACTGAATATCCTTTAGGGTATGGAAGAAAAGAAGAAAGAAATTAAAAGTGTAGCTGGGGGCTTTGTCTCGCGGGGATCAAATAATATAACCAAGGCTACTCCGCCACCAAACAGCCCCACCCCAACCGACCGGAGTGGCAATAGAAGCCTGAAGCCTACCTACCCTGACCCCAGCGCCAATCTATGATGTACGTACCGAGCGCTGTAGATCATTTTGCGAATCACGGAGCTTAACATCCATACTGGACAGATACCGGGGTGACTTTGCGATCTACCCTGCCTTGCGAACGGCTTGTTGTCAAGGAATTCCGAGGACCCTTGTTAGACTATTAGTAAGGGAGAGAATGCAAGGGGGGAAAGAAAAAATTAAAAAATTGCCTTTCAGCCCTCCCCCCAGACAAATAGATGGAAAAATACATACGACATGCCTTAGAGAGGTAAATCTAACGTCCTCTGGAGGTTCTCATCTATTCCAGTTTTTTTTTTTTTTAGTTTTTTTACAGTATGGCCCTCTGACCGACCTACAGTAACGCCGGGCAGTTCCCTGACTGGGCCTGACAGTCGCAGAGTTCGTCTACCCGCTATCGCGACAACCGTCCATTCAATTGGCGTTGTTGGGAACTTCAATGTAAATGTATCCAATTAAAGTGCCACAGCGGGCAAATTAATACCCGTAGTGCCGAGCATACAAACTACCCCTCATCAGAATTCGTCGAGATACAGATTAGCTAATCCTCATGGGGCTATCCCTAAGCAAAATTGGAAAGGTTGTTTCGAGTATATAGTAGCTAGAGGGTAACCCAGTTCGCAGAAAGAAAAAATATAACGTTTACAGAATGAGCGGCCGGGGGAGAGATGGAATCTAAAAGTTCCCCCCCCGGATCCCAGTGTCAGACGGCTTTTCGACTATTTGGTCTTGAGGAGCATTCATAAGTTTATGTGCTATAAAGCGCTCGGGAATAGAGGGCATAGATTCGGTAGAAGCTACCGGGGGGCAGACTACTGACAGAGTATACTCGAGTATAGTATAGTGCTGTACATAACGAGTTGTCACCACATCTCGTTTAAAGGGTCTAACTAACAGCTAGCGCGCAATATGTTGTTTGTAGAATGATCAAGATTCATTACAATTAGCCTGGAGAGCTTTCTAGACAACTCCCTCCCTCCCACAAAAGAGATGAAATCCTCCAGTTGACACCTTTCGTCAGCAATGTAAGGCGTTCCATGTAAGGCATTCAATGTCAGCGCAAACCCCATATTGTAAGCAGCCAGAATTAAAATCTCTCGTGACTCTTATTAAACCTTAATAAGGCTTCATGTCAAACACATATATAGTTGTTTGAGGTTAAGCAAACCTCCGTATCCATTGTGTACTTCGGTGATTCCATCTAACTCCCCGAGGCCCCCACCAGTCACGCATAGTCGCCTCCAGCCCAGTCTACTATTCCTTTGTTTCAAGACTTCCTTTGGTCCTTCTAATCGTATTTACGGTACTCCCGGGATACTCGTCGATTGAAGAGCCTCTCACATGTTTGAATTCGGACCCCCCCCCCCAGATACCTGTATATGAGGGCAAACACTCGAATGAATGAAAACATTAACGTTCCCGCTTCTCATCTTGTATCGTAAACCTCTCACAACAAGACCTAGCTCGGCCACGCAGAGTTACTGGGAGGGCCCAAGCAAGTTCAGAAAAACAAGGAAGTCAATTCTGCAGGATTTCCCCACCCAGGAATTGTACATTTCAGAGTAAAAAAAACAAAAATTCAAGGCCCTCCTCCCCTCCCGAATGTCACATAAATAACCAAAGAATACTTGAACCCTACTCTTTCCAATTTGCCCCAAACACCAGAGCAACAAATCATAACCCCTCACTCGCCGCCGAGGTATCATCCCTCCCCCGAACCCAAAAAAAATACCGCCAAACCCCCAATATCCAAGACCCAAAACCCTCTCCTAGACAATTTGCCGTCTCGCTTCACTTCACTTCATCTTCACCTCCATTCGATGGATCCCACTCCCCCCACCGGCGAATTCCGGGAAAGCAACCTGCACCTCATCCCTACTGTCTCACTTTTACGCGCCCGCCCGCCAGAACAGAACAGAAAACAAAAACCGGTCCGGACCAAACGAGACGAGACGAGACCACACCAAACCATGCAAGTACCATATCATACCAAAGAAAACTACACCGAGGTTACCCAGCAGCCGCAGCCCCACCCATCCACCCAACAACACACGACCGGTATATATTCCGCGATCTGTGTTGTGCCCTTGGATACACAACGATATGTATGTTTCAATAAATGTTTCGTCGTTGTTGTTGTAGTTGTGGTACTGTGCCGTACTTCTTCTCTCCAGCACGTGAAACATCAGTAACCCTAGAAGAAGAATCGGAATCTATTTATAGGTATGGTATGATGGTTGTGAGGTAGTATCGCGGATCGTACAGTACAGCGCTTCTCCACTGCCACCACCCCTACCTGTAGTTCCGGCACGCGCCGTTTCTAGAAGTTTGTTACGTTACACGAGTGATTTACTATGATTTGCGTACGTGACGGGGTACGGGAAGAATACCAGGACCGCGCTTTTTGCTTCCCCCCCCCCCTTCCCCCCTCCCTGGGTTCATGTCGGCCGGGCGGGCGGGCGGAATGTCTGTATCAACTACGTAAGGGCTATTAGTTATCATTTTATTACCCGTGATTCTCTCTCTGCTTATCTGTTCCGTGGGAGGTGGCGGTAGTATGACACAATACGATGGTACATTTAGATGGAGTCGCGATAGTGATGGTAATGCACGGGGGTGTTTTTTGTTTCGAACGGATATGCTAAGGACCTGATTCCGGAGAAATGTTGAAGTTTTTTTTCTTTCTTCCCTTTCGTCTTGTTATTTGCGTGGTGTGATGGGCATTATACTGAGAATCCTAGACGGGTACTATGCTGTACTAGCGGTGAATATGCTTCGTTGACTGAATGGATGGGATGGGCTGAGGTAATAATATTATTCTATAAGGCTATCTATTAGGGTACGGTATCGAAAGCATTATATACCGTAAGTTAAGCAGCAAATGCAACACCGTATCGGCTGGTACTGTACTAGCACAGCCTTTGCCCTAGTCACGGTGAAACTGGACAGAAGACGAACAGGGGAGGGGGGGACACTTTATTTGCCGGGCAAAAGGGAAAAAAAATTACTGGTCACTGATGGTTGTTCGTTTCGTCGTTGCCCCCCAGTTGAACTTGGAAACTAAAATGTAGTGAACAGGTGCCGCACATAGCGCAGAGGGTTTAACGGTGGCTTGGTGGTTAGATTGAGATTGCCGAACGGGGTTGTCCGGCGGGAGAAGTGATTGAGCGTTAGTCATGCGAGACACAGTGATGGGGGTCGTTATTTTGATGAAATGCTATTGTATGACAGTGAGGATACGGTATCAGACTGCCATATGAACTGTATGGTAACCGTGGTCCTGTGCATAATGTTAGTGGTGTAAGGGGAAACATGGCTGGTTTGGTTTGAAAGTTGATACGATAGTCTATCAGACAACTTCTTTCAGAATCTGGTCGTAGCCGCCTCCTGATTCGTCCGTGCCATACCCACTCGTAAAAGTCGCCCGACGGTTGATCAATGTACTTGTACTGTGCTACTCGAGCAGAGCACTTGAGTACAATACGGTACAGTGCGGTCAGGCACGGTACCTTTACCAGCCTAACACCACATTCAGATTGCTGTGATACTACCCAAGTCGATAACAGCCACCACTGCCTAGGAGCATTCTTTATTAGAATAATAATGCGCTGCGCTGTACCCTACTTGCGTAGAAGCACCAGTCTTCCTGCAAAGTCAGCAAAGCGGTCTAAACCAGACTTGTCCTACCAGTCCCACAAATAAGACCTAAACCACTTCTGCTATGGTACCCTACAATACTACTACCACCACCATCACCACTACATGTGCAGAACAGGATCTACCATACAGCAATCACACCAAAAAATCTACCGAGCACCAGAGAAAGGAAAGAAGAAAAAACGAGAACGCGAAGAAGCCCGCGACAGCACAAATTCACCAACGATGGAATCTATCTTGGCTGCAGCTGTCAAAAAGAAAACTGACGATTTAGTTGGGGCTGGGGTGGGGCGATTACCCTTTCGGGCCGCCTGCAGAATAATAAAGGTACGGCACTACTTGCGGATTTATGAAACGTTTGGGGGGGAGCAAAAACGTGGGATTCGTTATCCGACCCTTTATTTTTGGTTCGCTCGGAGTGAGGGGTGCCTAAGTGAGGTGAACGAGGTTTTGGTTGGGGATATTGGTTTTGAAATGTTGCCCTGCTCCGGGAGAGAGGATTGGGAGTGATCAAGAGCCGGATTTACTAGAGAGAGTGAGTGTTTTTTTTTACCCGCGAGTAACAATCAGTTTTATAGTGCCATGCTCATTTAAGCAATCCAATAGCTTGTATTCATTTTCTTGGCTCGATATTGTGGAGGTGAATCGAAGTTCCAAAGTCGATACTGTTAGGGACCACCGGTGCAGTGCGATTATAACGCTATGCATGGACAAACCAAGCCTATTATCACAGGCACCGCATTTACATAATGATCGACAACCCCATCCTCTCGCCAAAACCTCTCAGTATCACTCGGGCACAGTGCCAGTACTCACCGTACGCACCCACTCACTGCCTCGCCCCAAACAAATGCCCCACGGTATATATTCAGCAATCCCGGAAAAATATTTCCCGGATTAATTAATATGAGATAATGGAAGCTGCCTAATTATTCACCTACTATTCTATTCGGGTTAGTAATAGTGCTACGAACTAAGATAGTATGAACGGCAAGCACCAACCTGGCTCTGGCCTGCGTTGAGCGGACTGAGCAGACAGGACCTTCAAGCCGGATGAACCTAACTACCTATTCCACGGGAGCACCGAAAATACTAACAACACGTGCTCATTGTAAAGCAACGCGGGGGATCAAAAATAAAAAATACCTCTGCACGGTAATGATACCATAAGACTTATTATTATTCCTGACGGCAAAATCTATTCCCGTGACAGGCAGTGAAGTAATACCTTGATAGAAAAGCCGGAATAAGAATAACACACACGAGAAGCACGTGACAAAATTACTTGAACCCAATAGCATAAGGGCCCTTCAACGTGTGAGATTGCAAATTCCCTAAAGATTGCGGAAGAGAGCCCAAAGCTCCCCGAGTTGTTTTTTTTCAGAGCTTGATCGCGGGATAGTGGGGGCCGTGCCGAAAGTTTCGCTCTAAAGAATCAGATACTGTGAACTCTCGAGCTCAGCGGCTTGCCAAGTGTTAATTAAATAGAGAGCCAGAAAAAAGAAAAAAAGAAAAAAAGAAGATTTGCACCCTTTCGTCCAGAGAGTTCTTTCGCAACCCTTAAAAAATCAGCAATATCTCGCCTCCTCAAACTCTCGCCTCATCCCGGAAGAAAGGACGGAGAGCGGGGGTATGCAGGTCACTTGAAGCATGGGAATGTTAGCCTAATCATATGAATCGGTTTTCGTTTTTAAAATTGCTATAGCCTCCAGATACCGCGTGTGTGAGTGGGGCCCACGCTAAATCATTTCGGTGCATGAACCTGTTCGAATAGAATCCGTTGACTCGAGTGATATATCATGTCGAATCTTGTTCGTTCCTCCCCCCGCCCTCCGGCAGGCCCGAACGCGGGTACCGGTAATGAGGCGACTCAGCCTGGCTCTGGCTAACCTGGGCATTTTTGCCAGAGGCGACACATATCGCCTATCGTCCTATAGTCAGTTGCCGCACCCGCCACCCGGGGCGTTACTCAAGCACCGGTACAAGCGCATCCGCTGACAGGTATCGTGCAGGTTCAAGTGCCGTGTAGCACTTGTGGCTGACCAGGACTCAGAGCTAGCTAGTTTTCCTTCCTGCTTGGCTACTAAGTTAAGCTACAGCATCTCGAGCAATTTTTCACCTTCCGGGCAACTTTCCGCAGCGAACTTTCCGTAACAAACCCCACTATCCTCTAAAACTCATGTGCACAACCCTAGGTTAGCTTCCTTCTTGCTCCCTATCCCAGCTCTCCGTCGTCTCCGGTGCTCTGACCAAATGAATGGGAGTTTGCTCTTTCCCCCACGAGAGAGTGATGAGACAAGACCGACAGTATGGTTACTGGTATTGGCCAATTTCCGGCTGTTCATCCAATGAGTTAGGGAGAATCGAATTCGGCCAGGGCCGGGGGGGCCTCAAACAGATGTGAAGAGTGAGGGAGGAAGAAGAAAGGAAAGAAAGAAGAAAGGCGGGCGAAAAATATTATTATTATTGTTTTACGCCGGGGTGCCGCGATCCCGGAACTCCCAAATGCTGGAGCAACGAGATAATACCCTGCGGTGGAACGGAGTAATTCGTTTCTGGAAGAAAAGTGTATGAATATGGGTCTTAGCGGTGGATTATACGCCATATGATAGACAATCTGCACGGTTTTCTCCCCTTACCGTAAATACTTCTAAAATGTTAACGTGAGGGTAGAGGCCATATTTAGAAACGACGCAAGGGAAAACAACTACCAAAGCTATCGGGGCAAAAAATTCTCGAAAGTAACCCCCCTGAACTGCCGGAATCTGCTCATCTCCAATTCTGCCAGTTGCACTCATCTTGTCGATGGCTGGGAGGGGACGGCCCAAGAACAAGGATATGAGACATCCTGGAACAGACCGCTATTTCCGGTTACCGAAAGTTCGGTTTTTTCTTTGACCTTTCCTTTCACCAGTTAATTTCTTTTCTTTTCCCTTTTAACCTTGTAGGGAAGTGGTGGCTTTTCGGGTCTGTACCAGCACGAGTACAGTTTCGGGAATGCAATGCTCGATGGACCCGCTACGCCGGGGGCGGCGTCGATATGATATGGTAAATTGTGTGGGACAGGCGAGAAAACTCGGTACAGCATTGACTTTTAACCTTCATTGTCCCAGATGTGTTGCACTCGAGTACAAGCACCGGGAAATGCAAACGCCTTGCTCTCTCTACTTTTTCCTTCTCCCACCAGAGATTCCTTGTCCTTCCCTGGTCCTTGGTTTGAGAGAAATTTGATCACCCGTCAAAGACGATGTGTGCCGTATTCGGTTGTGTGTGTGGGGGGGGGGGGATGGTGATGTCAATCAATTCCAGGCACAAAAAGGAAGTATTTCTTCTTTCTTCTGCTGTGTCCTACCGGTATCATAGAACGCCGGTATGCAAAAGCGTAAAACACCCAAGTTCCCCAGAAACAAAAAGGCTTCCCCCCACGCCTTCGTGAAACGTCAAACAAATCCTCGAGCGCAAAACGAACGGAGCTGATACTTAACCTCTTACGCTGACTCCCAATTATTTGAGTGCCTGTACGAAAAGGGGTGCTTGGTGCATGTAGTGGCCGCCCTGGTGGGTACCGTGGCGACAATTACCACATTTGCAATTTATCTTCCATGTTTCTCTCCGTAGTCATTCCTTGCTCACTCATTCACTGATTTGGTCACTTTTTTTCTCGCCCAGTTTGTTTCTGGATAGGGAAGGCGGTGCAGAAGGGAATGGAGAGGAACCCAAAATAAAGTGAAAAGGGGAGAGAACTTGGTCGCACCGATGGCTCTTTTGGTTTTTCTGCTTCTATGATGGCTATGACACTTTGTAGTGATGATGATGGTGATATTAGACAATCCAGGGCATATACCAGGGCTCCAGTTTTGGCGGCCAACGGGTAATCTACAGACTATCACGGTATGGTGCGGTCCTCTCCATCCCTTTCGTGAGCGGAGTGACCACAGAACAAAGGCAAGGGGTAACTCTTGTTGTGTTGTGGTATACGCGTGCGCACAGTGCTGTCCATCAGGCTTGAAGAGAAAACGATGGAAAAGAATAATAAAAAATGGGTGACCAACTGAAAAGAAGAAAAAATAAAAAAGAATCATAAACGTCAAAGCGCAAGGAAGTGAAAGAGCCCAAGAAAGAAAGCCAAAAAAATAAAATAAAAAAACCGAACCAACAGGTTGGGTTTGGTATTGTCATTTTTCGGCGCTAGTCTTTGCTAAGGCCTTTCGCCTCTTTTTTCCCGGTAGCTTGGGTAGCTAAGGATGGGAAAAAAATTAAAAACAGAATAACTACGGGCGCCGTATGTCACAGGTAGAGAAAGCTGCTCAACTCGATTCGACTTGAGCTTTCTTGTTTTATTTTAACACCCCTCCTCTATCCTTTTTGGGACTGCTGTTACAATAGGAATGGAACGCGATGAAATGAAATGACAGATTCCCGGGCAAGGCGGAGTGAGAAAGTGAGAAAATGAGAAAGTGAGAAAGTGGGAGAGCGAGAGAACGAGCGATGGTTACAGCCAGCAGGGGTTTGGAGCTTTGCAGGGTTTATGGGAGATGGATATGGAAATGCTGAGGAAGAAGTGAGAGAAGACCCAAAGAGGCCGGGGTTGGCTTTTCTCGACTTGAACGAATCGGACACCCCTAGCTTGGACAGGGAAAGGGAAGTGCTACTTGGTTTGCAAGGGGACATGATTTCTAGTTTGGGAGATGGAAGCTTTTTTCTTCTTTCCCCATCCCGAGGCCTTTCTCCCAGGATCTCGTGCCTTTCTGCTTGCAATTACCGGTATTTTTCAATGGGGGAGACTACTGGCCTGTATGTACCGCAATTGTATCTATGCTTTCTTAGCATGGTAGATCGATGGATCGATACAGTTATATGGGGTCACTTGATGTATTGTAGTGGGGAGGGGAAATCAGGAGCGAAAAGCGGCTGTGGGCGTCTACTCTGCGAATGGGTGAATAGCTGGATGAATGAGAATGAAGGGGAAAGAATCCACCGTATCATATAGCCACTACTGCTCCGTTCCGTCCATTTCATTCCAACCGCAAGGGTAGATCTGTTCTATGTAACTTTGCTTCCTTTCTTGTGGCTTTCTTTTACAGTATGTATTGCTCTCGAAAAGGACTGTTTGCTTGCTAAAGTTGCCGTCTGACGTATCATATCAGCTGGGCGATCTGATTCCAAGGAAGCTAGAGGGATAGAGAGACGAGGACGCACTGCAATTTCGGTACTAGAAGCAATCATAGAGCCGCAAATCTGGTGATTGGGGTTTGGTGGAGGAATCGAGCAAGCAAAAGCGTCAGCATTGAGGGGAGGGAGGAAGGGAGGTGTGGGGTGTGGGTCCTCGGACCCTCCTTCGAACTACTATCCCTTCCTATTATTCTTGGTATGTGTGGACTTGGGTTATGGTGCTCCAAGAAGTAGGCCTACCTAAGGTACGCATACCTCCAAAGGTATAATAAGTAGCCCACCCTCCGGATCTTGGAATTTTTCGGTTCAACAACGTTCGCCACTACCTCGACAAACTGCCACAGCATTCACCTTCTCTTTATCATACATAAAGCCTCTCCCTCCTGCCCTTCGCTACATAGACAAGTACCAATCCTAAGCTTTACTCTATAAGTTTTGTTTTGCATTGCTTCCAAAACAGCTGCATCCAACCTATATAACTTCCCTTGCATTCCTTCTTCCTCCGCGAACAAGAAACAATGGCAATTCCCGGATATTGTCACCACAGCTTCAAGATCATCAAGAGCGAAAACACTCTTCTACTCTGGAATTGCGGAATGTGTGCATCGGGCCCTCACTGGTTTATCTTTGAGTGCAAGTTCTGTAGGCTCAAGACCTGCCGTCCATGCACCTATAACGCATGAAAACGAACAGGGTCCGGGGGGACACAGGGCGAGGTTGAGAGTGACGAGGACGATGGCGAGCAGGCTACGCAGGGGGGGAAGTGAAGTGGGGGAGAGCGCAAGAGGATTGGACGGGATGAGCTTATGGGGGGTCTGGGGTTGCAGTAGGAGAGTTGATGAGGCATCACCAACTGCAACGATGTGGGAGAAGTGGTGGGAGGGCCGGCCGAGGAGCGAATATCTACCTTACTGCTGGGACAACGACAGCGTACGAGAATAAAAAATGCCCTCACAACTACCTTACTTTATACCTCTTGTTTTACACATGGGATGGCTTTCGGCAAACTAGTTTTCTGCTCTTTTGTATACTTATCTGGGGCGTTCACATTCTTTTTTTCCTCTTTCTCTTCTTATCACTCTTTTTATCTTTTCTTTTTCACTTCTAAGGAAGGGGTGATGGGTTGTTATAGATTTGGTCATGTTTAACGGCGCTGGAAGGATTAATCCTATTTTATTTGTTTGCACGTTTTGCTTTGTCCATGGGAGGTATCTTATTAGAGGCTTTTTTTCTTTCCTTTTTTTTGTTTTAAAAGAACCCTGGTCACGTTTTAATGGGGGTTTGGAGGGTGTCGAAAGGGTTTGAAAAGAGAAAAAAAAAACAATATTATTGCTCACCTTATCTGTTCTCTATTAAACCTTTTAAAAGGAGAAAGTGTTGTGATCAGCCTGGGGAGAGATGGGCACTTGGTGAGCCTGCCTTGCTACCATTTCCGTTTTTTGGGGTATGATACCGTATTGGTGCTATTAAGGTACATACCATACCAAGTCCCAATGTGAAATTCCGTAGCGTATTACAAGCCGCTTTATTCTCCTACATACGGTAATGCATCACACCGAGCGACCGTTTCTATTATAACGTTCTGATAGAGGGCTTGGAAATGAAGCAATACGATACGATACGATACGACACGCCGTGACAATTTAACGCATTGGCCATGCCGCTAAATCATGCACAGGGTTGAATACCGGTAATCCCAGTCTGTCACTTTTGTGTTTTTTTCTTTTCTTTTCCATTCTTTCCTTCCTTCTTCCTTCTTATGATGCTTTCTTGGTCCTATCGTGCCCCTAGCTAAATAATATGCAGGCCCCATCTGCAAGGTCATCTTCGCATCCGAGTGCTCGGTACTCGAGTTTAGAGATCATCTGCAGCTTGTGGGGCCTTCCGCCTTTCGCTCTTGTTCTCCACACTGCACTTCTCTTTTGCTTGGCTAAGCTCTGTTAGCACAGATACATTTCTAACCGGGTGGCCACAGAAAAAAGGGAGTTGGCAAGCCAGTATTGTAAGGTACAGTACCTACCAAACTACCCGTGCTTTACGGTGCTAATTATGTGTGTGCAATTAAATCTTGTGCTTCGGCGTTGTCAAGATGGTGCTGTGGCAGGTGTCATACTCTACTCGAGCAGGGCGCACGCGCGGGAGTAGCCTGCCCTACCCGGAGGAGTACTTTTATCTGCCCGCCCCGCCCGCCCTGCCCTGCTGCTCGAGTGCGATACAATACTGCAGGTCTCCTTCTCGGCCGCCTGGTCTCGAACACCGTTGGCAAACAAGGGCTATAGAATGCCGGGGGATAGTAGAGGGGTAAACAAAAAAAAGATTCACTTCGTTCTATCAGTAGCCAGCCTTGTCACCACCGTGGTGTGCCATATTCTTGGAATTATAGTTATTTATTAAACCGAGGCCTGCTCGTGAGACATTATTACTATTATCATTATCTTTATTATCAATAAGGCTCTGAATAAACCTCCACCTCCTCAACAGTAATTCGCAGCATCTCTTTCTCCTCACTCACCCCCTAGACGAATAAGTGAGTAAATTAGTAAATTAACAAATAAATAAATAGGGAATCTCTTCAAAATAACGAATCCGTCGTCCGACATGAAGGTGCCATACTTGTTCCTGAATGAATATGCCCCTCGAAGGATTTGGATTTCCTTTCTGACCAGCAAAAGCAGTGACCCTAGCTTCTCTCTGACAACTCAGCGACGACCGCATCTTGGTGCGACCGCTTTGACAACACACAAGCAAACCTCTGACGGGCTACATGACAATCTTTTTCGGCCTCGTCATTATTCAATCCAGTCCCCTTCGCCAAGCACGATGAAGAGGAAGAGGAAGACGAAGAAAGTAAAATGAAAAATTCCAAAAGCGAAAGCGGAGACAGGTATCTCTGACCCTCCTTTTTCTTTTTTCTTTTCTTTTTTATCTCTGTTCGAGAGTTTTCCCTCTACCAATATCTCCTCCTTTTTGAACCCGTTTCAGATCGGCGGCATACGTCACTTTTTCGTCCCTTTGTATGTATGTATGCAAAATAAATGTTGACACGTCTTTCCTTTTCGTCTCCAGAATATTTCGCCAGCCTCCCCCTTCCCTCCTTCCTTCTAATTTTTATAATAAATCTGATTATGAGGGAGGAGTGATTCCGATTCCCGAACCCTTGGTTTGGTTATAAGATCTGTACTCATCACCTGCGAGTGTGTATGACACGTCTTTGGCATTTGCTGCATTCTTCCAGATTTGGGGGTCTCGAACACCTGTTCATCCCGGATATTGCATCGAGCGCATCGATTCGCACATGGTTGATTGGCCCCCTTCCTTCCTGTGGGAGCAGTGCCCTTCACAACGAGCATTTTCCGATCTTTTTTGTGTCACTCTTTTCGAGAAAGAGTCGCTGTAACGGCAGGAAAGATACCCATTGCTTCCCTACCGCTTCTATTGGTTGGATATAGATTATCGATGGGGTCAGTACGACCTTCACGCTAAATCAAATAAATGCCCCCCAAATCGTGTGAAACAACTCCAAGTGCATGGCATCTTGCGGATTATGCCGGAACTCTGGGGACCCCACTTTGTCTGGGTACCTTGTTTTGAGACATCTTCAGATGTTATTGAATCTGTGGGTTTTCACTGAATAGGTTTTCCGGGACACTTCTTTGACACTAAGTGGTTCGACTAGAAAGCACACCTGACCCTTAACTATCAATTTGATGGCTCTTTCTTTTTGAAAATTGGTTAATAGAGAGCGAATGAGAAGGGAAAAAAGGAAGAAAAAGAAAAAAAAAATGAAATAGAAGAAAGAAATCGCGCCTATCTAACCCATTTACCTATTCATGAGTTGATAGATGCCGTTACCTTCCAATCGTGAAGTTAGCCCATTCAAGTTCTGAGGGCTACTAGTTGAAGACCTACCAACCCGCTCTTGACACGAGAACCGCGTATATATAGCGAAGTGGCCGTCCACAGCATAGCGCTTCCAGCCTCCCGGCGGCCATTGCGATTAATCTTTGCCCGAGATAGCCTTCGACATGTGCGTATGGGGGAGAGAAAAAAAGAAGACGATGCACCTCGCAAATGTTTTGTATTGGTACAAGCTGATGAAGATCCGTGCACTTTGAAATTCAGCTACTTCTAGCGTCGAGTGGTGGGGCCCATGCATCAATGAGTGCACCATTCCTTCTGGCCGGCCACACCCTCTCACGATACACCGATCCTCCGTGCACATCGTGACTTGAGTACGCTCGAATGCTCCTCTCCTTCGTCGGATTGGCAACCTCGGTGTGATGTGCAAGGATATCGACTCCGGATCACCGAGGGGATATGCTTGCTCAGCGGCGTGCTCCGGTATTGATGGCATGGTAGAGTGCTACATCTGACCAATTAGTGTGCTAGGGTGTGATCCCAAGGTCTCTCGAGTCTAGCAGGCCGTCATCATCCTCCCGCCTTGATCATGACGTGCAACCATGGTAAGGCCTTTGCGTCGAATCACACGCCGTCACTCGGCGGATCGTTAGATAAGGATTTACGGGCGAGGCCGCGGTGTCCCGGGCCGCAATCGTACTTAGGTGAGGTTTAAGCGGATAGACACATTACTTCGCCACGACGAACGGATAGGTTCAAATTACCGCAGGTGGTATCAAGATCCTCAAGATCAGACGGGGCTTAAGGTGGTGGGCGGCTCAGGGAATAAGGGAAGAAGGGAAGAAGGCTTAGTGCAGCGGAACCTAACATACATTAACAGGGTACCCAATCTCTGTGAGGCATTGGGCCAGCCTTTCAGCAGTCTGGCTAGAGGTTTGCGCACACGGATAGCAGCTTACCATCTAAAAAGTCTAAGGAGTCATGGCCACTTCTAGAGCACAGCACGGTTCCTGAGTGGTAGCCCTGAGTGGTAGCCTTGTGCCCTTTTTTGTTTCACAAGCTCTATTTGGATTGGCTGGACCACCCCAGGGATTCAATAGCCGGGCTACGCGCAAAAAGGTGTCCTGGGAGCCTGGTTGTTCATGGAGACGAGTTGAAGTGGTGTGAATTTCTCGGGCATTGCCGGACAACAGGGCATCTCCGGCGATTAAGCAACCTTTATCTATCCCCGGAGATTGGGCTAGTAGTTCATCTGTGCTAGATGCCAATATAACGCGAGGCAGCAGTAATATGGTTGTAAATGGAATTTCTCCGGTGCACAATCTTGGCGAATTGTGTTTGCAGTGGGGGGAGTGTGACAAAATCATGGGTAATCACTCGTGATTAGCATGCCCCCCGTACCTAACATTCTGTTGGTTGCTCATCCTGAGCGCACAGCGGCGGTGGAGGCTGCATGTGTGTGTTTGTTGAGATTGTAGAAAGCTCCTCCTGTCCTGGATATTGTAAAGGGCTGCTATGTGTGCTTTTTTTTTGTCGGCATATTGCGAGGTGAGAGCTTGGTGGGGCTAGGCGGATCATTTATTTGACTGACTGATAGCTGCCGGAAAACTATTTAATCCCTCAGTGTATTTAGTGCCTTTTGACATCTCACCGGTGGGCTATCTTTAATCGGGTGATTACACTCCTCGCACCGGGCGCGGTGTTCCCAGCCTGGAAATGATTTATTGAGGGTTTTGATTGCGTAAGCAGGATTTATTGATGGTCTACCGGCACTCTGTGCGGGCCTGGGTATGTTGGGGGACGTAACGCCCTTTTGAAGTGAAGTCTCTACGGTGACGAAAGACTGCGCCTGGGGTCTCGGTAGCGGCTAGGCCTTTGCACGGATGTCTCGGGGATCAACCCGTGAGAGGACTGTAGGGTGAACCGAAGGCGTTAGTCAGTTTCTCGAATAGGGAAATTTTTGATCGATTGATCAGGGAACGGTACGGGAGCGTGGGGGGACTGTCGTGAGATGGGAGGCTCGACCAATCTTTCACAGACGTGTGAACTCTATATTAAATTAGTCCCCTCCCTCCGCCACGCGCACTGTATCTCCGTAGGGTGCCGGTATAGAACTCTACTGCTATGTGATCTTATGTGACACTTGGTGTGTGAGTATTTCCATTGTTATCTGGTACAGTATCGCTAGAATTGGTTGTGTTTCTTTTAGAGGTAGTGTTTGACCCTCGATTATGGGACATAAGGAGGGTGCACAGCCATCTATAAAGGTCCCACACCATTTCTTTACTTTCAATAATTCCTTTGTGGTGTAGTTGGTATCATACCCGGCTGTAATGTTCAGTTAACCGGTTGGTCCCCAGTTCGAC
>Ga0307507_10005935_pt1 | contig 19403 bp, 17 predicted proteins | sample 7_EM_MG_FD_207223 | JGI IMG/M metagenome (GOLD analysis project Ga0307507, IMG submission 207223) | Populus trichocarpa ectomycorrhiza microbial communities from riparian zone in the Pacific Northwest, United States - 7_EM | ecosystem: Host-associated > Plants > Roots > Unclassified | place...
TCTTCAGGATCTGCAGGCCGCAGGACTCGAAGAGGGCATCGAACTGGTCGGTGAACTGCCCGCCGCGGTCACGGATGAGGAACCTCATCTCCTCCAGGCGCTTGCCCAGCGCCATCGCGAGGTTGCGGGCCTGCTGTGCGGTCCACGCGCCGTCGGGATGCGCCGTGATCCCGGCGATGTGGAGGCGCCGGGTACCGTGCTCGATGAAGACCAATACGTAGACGCGCCGCAGCAGCACGGTGTCCACGTGGAAGAAATCCGTCGCGATCACGGTGCGGGCCTGGGCGGTAAGGAACTGCTTCCAGGTCGGCCCGCTGCGCCGCGGCGCCGGGTCGATCCCTGCGGCGGTCAAGATCTGCCACACGGTGGCGTACGCGATGCGGTGGCCCAGCTTGAGCAACTCGCCCTGGATGCGCCGGTGACCCCATAACGGATTATCCCGCGCCATCTGAAGGATCACGCCTTCACTGCAGCTCTGGTCGACGGACGACCCGGTGCCCGGCGCGCGGGAGTGTACTTGCCCGCGACCAGCCGCCGGTGCCAGGACAGCAGCGTGGCCGGCGATACCGGGAACACCTCGACCCACCGGCTGCGCGGGACGATGGCCGACAAGGTGGCGAACCAGGCCCGGTCGGCGGGCTCGTAGCGCACTCGAACAACCTGGCGGCGCAGCACCGTGTTCTGTAGGGGTCGGCCCGGGGCGCGGTGTTGGCCTTGCGGCCAGCCTGTTTCCCCGGACCGCCCTCCGCACCGGACGTGCGCGTCTCCGCGCATCCGGCGCTCCACGGTTTCCCGGTGGCTATGCGGTTTCGGCCACGATGCCCGTCCACGGTGTCGGGATCCTTGCGGCCCGCCAGCGGTAGCGTGTGATCGCAACCTTCTGCGGGCTGAATAGGATGATCCCGTCTTCTGTCAGGCGCTGCCACGGCCTGGGGGTCATGTAGCGCCGGTACAGCTGCTTCCAGGTCATGCGGGGGTGTCGTTTGAGCAGCCAGCGTGTCGCCCTGTGCCAGGTGTACTGGTCCAGGTAGTGGAACGTGGCCGAGGACACCCCGTGTCGGAAGTAGTTGCACCATCCCTGCAGCACCGGGTTGAGCTGGCGCAGCAGATCGGCGAGCGATGCGTGTCCTGAGCTGCTCGTGAGCGTCCTTACTTTCCCGATGATCGAGGCCAGGGCCTTCTTCGACGGGTAGGTGTAGACGTGTTTGCGGTTCGTTCCCGCCTTGGTGCGCCGCTGGATGCGGAATCCCAGGAAGTCGAACCCCTCGTCGATATGGCAGACCCCCGTTTTCTCTGCGGACAATCGCAGCCCCATCGGGGCCAGGACTGCCGCGACCTCGCCCCACAGGGCGTTCGCGTGTTGTTCGGAGCCGCTGACCATGATGACGAAATCATCCGCGTAGCGGATGATCCGGTAGATGGCCCCGCCCCGCTTGCGGTACTCCCATCTGCGCTGATAGGTGCCGTGGGCCTCCCATTTCGCGCAGAAGTGCTCGTCCAGTACCGAAAGAGCGATGTTGGCGAGCAGGGGCGAGGCGATCCCGCCTTGCGGAGTGCCGGTCACCGAGTCCCTGACCTGACCGTCCCCGGCCATGATTCCGGCTTTGAGGAAGGCTTTGACCAGGAGCAGGACGCGCTTGTCCCCGATCCGGCGACGCATCCAGTCCATCAGGGCTGTGTGGTCGATCTCGTCGAAGCACGCCGTGATGTCCGCCTCGAACACCCAGTGGTACTTGTGGGAGCCGTAGTAGTGGATCTCGGCTATCGCGTCCTGCGCACGATGCCTCGGGCGGAAGCCATGACTGACCGGCTTGAAGTCCGCCTCGAAGATCGGTTCGAGGACCAGCTTGAGGGCCGCTTGCACGCACCGGTCGGCCGCGACGGGGATTCCCAGGGCCCGCAGTTTTCCGTTGGCCTTCGGGATCATCACCTGCCGAACCGGCAACGGCTGGAATGAACAGGCTTTGAGCTGTGCCCGCAGATCCGCCAGGAAGCCAACGATCTCCTCCTGTCGGACCAGCCGCGGTATCACCCGGTCCAACCCGGCCGTACGCGCTCCCTTGTTACTGCGCACCCGCTCCCACGCTGTCACGAGGAAGGCCGGCTCGCACACGAGGTTGAACAGATCATCAAACCGGCGACCGGGTGTCCCGGTCGCCCACTGGTGCAGCTTGGCCTGCATCCGCAGTACCCGCCGCTCGGCCATCTCAGGATTCGGCCAGAGCGGCGGTTCACCGGTGTTCACCGGCGGCTCCTTCCCTTGCAGTTGCCGTACTGCGTGAATCCGCTGTGCCCCTTCGCCATGTGTCCGGCTTTCCCGGACCCGGACTACTACGGGCACTGCGCCCCGCTGCGAAGTCATCGGCCGACGACGGGCCCACCCGCACCCTTCCCGCCTGGATGGCGCGAGGGGACGGGAACCTTCCAGCGGTTCCCACGTTCACCACGAACCGATCGACCGGTGAGGTGCCCGGCTATGCCCCTGCGGCATCGCCACGGCTACGCCGCAGGCTTTCACCGTGGCCTCCCGACCGACGTCACGAACCGATCCAGGAGTTGCCCGACCCACCCGAAGGGGGCCCGGGTACGCACCGCGATCCAGCCCAGATCCACCGGGTTCGAGCTGGCAGCGCTCTTGAGGGGCTTTACAACACCGGTTCCTCTCGTACACCTTCCGATCTCGCCAGCCGGACCCGCGCCATCCGGCAGTGCTGACGCGTCCCGTCGTTGTCAGGGCTGCTCCCACCCTCACCGGCGTCTCCCGGGTCAGGCTGCCCTCAGCTTCACCAGCCTGCTGCGACAGGCCGGCAGTGGAGTCCTTCCACCCCCACTCGGTTCAATGGCGCCTCGTTGCGCACCGTGACGCAGCACCAGAACCTCCGCCATCAGCGCCCCGTCGCCGCACCCCACCGTCCCGAGCACACCCAACAGCCGACAACCGAGCCGACAGGCCATTCCGATCATCACCGCGCAATCCAGCGAGTAGACGAATCGTCAGGCAAAGCCCCTGGCCACACCGGAATCGTGTTTTCGTGCGGCACAGGCCGACACGGCGAGGACGCCAACTCATCACCCGTCTCACCACCGGGATCTGTGAGCTTTGCGAATCGCGCGACGGGATCACAGTCCACCACGTCAAACGACTCACCGACCTCAACCGGTACAGCCCGACAGCCGCACCACGATGGGTCCAGGCCATGCGGGCCAGACGACGGAAAACCCTGATCGTCTGCGCCGACTGCCACACCGAGATCCACCAGCGGCCACCCACGCAGTAGCACCACCGGAGAGCCGTGTGCGGTCAAAGCCGCCAGCACGGTTCGGGAGGGGGCCGACGGAAACGTCCCGGAAGGGAACCGCGCCGCGCGGCCTACTTCACGCCCAGCCTGGCCGCGCAACTCAAAGCCCTGCCGTGGAAGCGGGTCCCGGTGCTGCACAAGAGCACCGGTCGCGGTCGCGAGGAGGTGCGCCTCGTGCAGGTCGTCACCGTCGCCGGCCTGCTCTTCCCACACGCGGCCCAGGTCCTGCGGATCGTGCGCAAGCGCCGCAAGCTCGGCGCGAAGCGCTGGAGCAGCGAGACCGTCTACGCGATCACCGACCTGACCGCCGAGCAGGCCACCGCCGCCGAACTGGCCGGATACGCCCGCGGACACTGGACCGTGGAAAACAGCGCCCACTGGATCCGCGACGTCGTCTTCGGCGAGGACACCTCCAAGGTCCGTACCCGCAACGCACCCGCCGTGCTCGCCGCGCTGCGCGACATCGTCCGCAGCGCCCTGCGAAAAGCCGGCTGGGTCAACACCGCAAGCGCCCGCCGCGCTCACACCGACCCCGAAACCGCCCTCAACCTGCACGGCATCTCATGATCAAACCGGACAAACGCGAAACACTCCGGGGCCCGGATTCGAAAAGGGGTTACGTAACGACACACCCTTTCCTGGGACACGGCCGATCCGGTATTGTCACCCTAAAGAGTGAAGATCATCGAGTATTGTTTTCTGTCACAACGCTGAAAATGGAAAATGGCGGCGTTGTCACCCCCGGGCTATCCCGGATTAATACCTCGTACACAGCGGACCGGTCCACTCAGCTGCACCATCGCCGAGTCGACCGGAGGCACCGGTGTCGCGACACCCCCGCATTCCCTTCTCCATCCGGGCGCAGTGGCCGTCCGACCATCGCGATGAACTGGTCGCAGCCGCGCTCGTCGGCCTCGTCGTGGTCTTACTCGGCTATGCGTCCGGAATAGGCCTCGGCGGCACGAATTCCAGTGCGGCCGCCGGTGGGCCGTCTGCCGTGATTGCCCCCGCATCGCCCTCGCCGACCGGACCGTCCCCCGTGATCGTGCGAGCGACCGGCGGTGACGGCAACGGCGGCGACAACGGCTATGGGGGTGGGTACGGCAGCGGCTACGGCGCAGGCACGGGTACCGGCTCCGGCACAGGGGTTGGCAGCGGCACTGGCAACACAGGTGCAGGCGGCGGCAGCACCACTCCGGTCGGCTCGCCAAGCACAGGTTCCGGCTCGTCCACGGGCGCGACATCGAGCCCGATCATCGTCGGCTCCACCTCCCCCGCCTCGCCGACGCCGAGCGGGCTGTTGCCCGTCGTCACGTCCGGACTGGGCACCCTGACCGGGACCCTCACGTCGACGGTCAACGAGGTGCTCTGCGGACTGCTCGGCGTCTGCGTCTTGTCGCAGAACTCCACCGCGAGTGCCCAATGACAGGCCCGACTCGGCTACGTGCGCGGACTCGTCGCACTCATATGCGTAGCCTGCTCGCCCTGCTGGCCTGCACGGCACTCGCGTTACTCGGCTCGGTGTTCATCGCGTCCACCGCCCAGGCGCACGCCGACTTGGTGAGCTCTACTCCGGCAGACGGCGCGCACCTCACCGCCCTGCCACAGCAGGCCACGCTCACCTTCAGCGAGGGCGTCGCGATCCAGGACTGCGCCGTCGTCGTCAACGACCAGTCCGTGCCGCTGCATCAGCCCGCCGGGGAGCCGGACGTCGTCGTAGCGGACCTGACCGGCGTGAAGCCCTTCTCCGGTCAGCTCTACCTGGACTGGCGCTCCGTCAGCTCCGACGACGGGCACACCGCCACCGGCACGCTCACCTTCCACCTCCCCTCCGCGTTGGCCAGTGCAACCGCCACCAGCACCGCCGCGGCCCCGGCTCCCGCCATCGCAGGCCCGGACGGCACCGTCCGGCACGCCCTGATCGTCGACGAGTTGCTCGGCTTCGGCTGCCTCGCCGTGTTCGTCGGCGGGCTCGGCTTCCTGACCCTGATCTGGCCCGAGGGCGGTCACGAGCGACGCACCCGCCGCCTCGTCTCCATTGCCTGGCTACTCGGCACGCTCGCCGCCGCCCTCGAGATCCCGCTGCGAGCCGGCTACGCCTCCCTGCTAGACCTGACCGGCATCTTCAACGGCTCCGCGATCGAGAGCCTGCTCGGCACTCACCTCGGCGCGACGCTCATCGCCCGCACGCTGCTGTGGCTGCTCGGCGGGGTCGTACTCGCCGCGCAGCTCCAGCAGGGCTCTCGCGCAGCCTGCTCGCCGGGCTGGCGGGTCGGCCTGGTCGCCGTCGCCTTCGGGCTGCTGCGCACCACCGGGATGCCCGCGCACGACGACACGGCGCACCCGTTGTCCGGCGCGATCGCGGACACGGCGCACCTGGCCGGGGCCTCGCTGTGGATCGGCGGCCTGGTCGTGCTGCTGATCGGCGTGCTGCCCCGGCGTCAACCCGAGGAGCTGGCCGCGATCGTCCCGCGCTTCTCCAGGCTCGCGCTCGGGTCCGTCTCAGCGATCCTGCTCGCAGGCCTCGTACTCGCCTGGCAGTTGCTCGGCTCGGTGCACGCGCTGCTGCACACGTCCTACGGCCACCTGCTGCTGGTCAAGCTCGCCGTCGTGGCCACCGTGCTGCTCGTCGCCCAGCGCAGCAAGTCCTGGGTCCGCCATCGGCTCGACCTCGCCGTGCTGCTGCGCGGCGACCGGGCCACGGTGCGCCCCTTCGTCTACTCGGTCGCGGCGGAGACGGGGCTGGCCCTGGCCGTCCTCACCGCGGCGAGTGTCCTGGTCACGTCCAGTCCTGGCCGCTGACCACCGTCCACCTAGAGAAAGGTGTGCCGCAACCATGGCACCACGACTCGAATCGGCTTCCGACGCCCCCGCGCCGGAGTCGAACGGCCGTAACCGCAGCCGGCGGCGGGGCGGCGGAGCGCTGCTCGCCATCACCTCGCTGACCGCGGTCATCTCGGCGCTGTTCCTGATCGACGCCGCGACCATCCACCCGTCCGCCGCCAAGAGCCCCTCCGGCGTCACCACCCTCAACGTCGCGAAGGCCGCGGCGGTGGCGGCCACCAGCTCCACCACCATCGAGATCAAGAACTACGCGTTCGCCCCGGCCAGCGTCACCGTGGCCGCCGGCACCGAGGTGACGTGGGTCAACGAGGACAGCGTCCCGCACACGGTGACGACCAAGTCCGGCCCGGCGTCCTTCGACTCCGGACAGATCGCCTCCGGCGCGTCGTACTCGGTCATCTTCGAGTCGGCGGGCACCTACTCCTACTACTGCATCGACCACCCGCAGATGGTCGCGTCGGTCACGGTGACCGGCTCCAGCGGCGGCGGTTCCTCGGCCAGCCCGAGCCCGAGCGGCGTCTCGTCCTCGTCGCCGGCCAGCTCGAGCCCGAGCGCCAGTGCCAGCGTGACTGCGAGCACGAGCGCCGGCTCCAGCGGGATGCCGATGCCCAGCAGCTCGACCAGCCCGGGCGGCTCGTCCGGCTGCGCCAGCCTCAGCGAGGTCCTGCTGCCGCTGCTCCAGCACCTCAACACAACTCACCTGGGCGAGTCCCCCGGCCAGCAGGTCAACGACCTGCTCAACGTGAACCAGTACGTGCTTACGCACACCACGCTGGTGGCGAACATGCTGACCCCGCTGCTCAACAGTGCCACGACAGTGGTGAACGGCCTGCTCACCCCGCTGCTGCAGCACCTCGACACCACGCATCTGGGCGAGTCTCCCGGCCAGCAAGTCAATGACCTGCTGAACCTGGACCAGTACGTGCTCACCCACACCACGCTCATCGAGAAGATGATCGAGCCGACCGAGGGCGTGCTGACCGGCAGCTGCTGACGGCAGGCGATACCGCACGTAGCAGTACTCCCTGCGCGCACCGCGGGTGGACCGGCCGAATGGAAGTCGGCCGGTCCACCCAGGCCACATTCTCCCCCGCTCCTCACCTCACCACCAGACGAGGTCACGATGACCAGCGACGCTATGAACACTGAGACGGCCGTCCTCCCGCTGCCTGATCCCGCGCTGTCCGAAGCCGAACAGTCAGAGTCCGCGCCGAGTCTCCGCTGGCTCCCCGTGCCCGGCAGCTATCGGGCCGAGGCGGGCCGCTGCATCCTGGAGATCTCGACCAGCGCCGGGCCGCTGACCACGCTGCGCGGACGCTTCGCCGTGCTCGACAACCAGCTGACGGTGGGCGAGGGCGACAGCCTCACCGCACTGACCGTCGAGGCGAGCACCGCCTCCCTGCACACGACCCGGCCGCTCGCGGGCCGCCGCCTGCTCGGCGGTCGCGGGCTGAACGCGCGCAACCATCGCATCGTGCGCTTCGAGTCCACCGCGATCGACGCGGCGGGGCGCAAGTCTCTGAGCATCCCCGGCCAGCTCTACCTGCGCGACGAGCCGGTGGGCATCTGCCTGAAGACCCGCGTCGTCGGCCGCGAGGCGGACCGGCTGCTCATCCTGGGCGTGGCCCGCCTCAGCTACCGTGCGCTGCGTGAGGCCTGCTCGTTCCGGCTGCCCTGGTCGGTGCCCGCCGACCACGTCCGGATCCTGCTGGCGGCGGACTTCCGATGACGATCCGTCCGCTGACCCCACGCGTCCCCGAGCCCACGCAGCCGTGGCGGCCGCGTCCGCTGCTGCCGCGCATCGCCCTGTTCACGTTCCTGGCCGCCGTCCTGTCAGCGGCCGTCGCCGGACTGCTGACCTCGCCGTCCGTGATCCACTCGGAGCAGGTCGCCTCGTCGCACTACAGCGTGAGCATCGTGAACTTCGCGTTCTCACCGGCGGCCATCACGGTGCACCCGGGCGACACGATCACCTGGACCAACCAGGACAGCGCGCCGCACACGGTGACCACCAGCAGCGGCCCGCAGGCGCTGAACTCGCCGAACCTATCGCAGGGCCAGTCCTGGTCCTTCACCTTCTCGGCGGTCGGCACGTACAGCTACTACTGCGCCGTCCACCCGGACATGCGCGCCCAGGTGGTCGTGAAGGCGGCGACCGTGACGACCACGACAACGAAACCGGCCACCCGCGCACCGCAGACCACCGCAGCTCAGACCAAGACATCCCACCCGGCAGGCGCAGCGCACCCACAGACCACCACGGCAGCACCAACGACGAGCACGCCGGCCGGTTCGTCCGCGTCCGCGGCTGGAGCAGCAGCCGAGCCTTCGCCGACGTCGAGCGCGACCGAGGTCGCAGCCTCCCCAGCCGGTGCCACGACCGGTCTCCAACCGCTCAGTCCGGCCCTGTTGCTCGGCGGAATGACCGCGGCCGTCGCAGTCTTCTGCCTGCTACTGCTCGCCTCACGGTCAGCACTGGACCGTGGCCGCGACCGTGCGCAGGCCGAGCCCGATGAGTCCTGAACCGCCGACAGACAAGACGAGAGCGAGGGCTGACGCGCCGCAAGCGGGATCAGCCCTCGCACATAGCACACACTTCCCGGAACGCGCTGCGTCGGCGGCCTCGGCTACCCCGCCGGGTGGAAATCCGATGGCATCACGATGTCGGCGTTCTGTGCGTTGGTCAGCATCATCCGCAGCACCGTCGACAGCATCGGCATGTAGGCAGTCGCCGGCGTCGGCAACTGACCCGCGGCGACGCCGCCGACCAGCACCGGCAGTCCCGCGTCGGCCACCGCGTCCCAGAACGGGTCGCGGGGGACTGCGAAGGCGTCGGCGTCGGCGTTCCCGAGCGTCTTGCGGGTGAGCGCGGCGAACATCGGGCCGCCGATCGCGGCCGGGACCGGCGGGTCGAAGAACTTCGCCCGAGCCACGATATTGCCCGCCACGTACTTCACAGCCATGGCGTCGACGTCTTCCAGCCGGGTGTTGAGCACGTCCCCGAGGTGGCGCGTCTGGGCCACCGTCGGCGGCACGGCCTCGATCGGCAGGCCCAGGATCGTCCCGATCACGCGCCACACGTCGATGAAGTCCTGCGCCTGCGCATCCGACAGGGGGCGCCGATACGGGCCAGCGCGTCGATGACCTCGATGGTGAAGGCTGGTACTCCGCGGCCATGTACAGCATCGAGATCGGCGGCCCGAACCGGGCGTAGTCCCAGGTCGGAGCGAGTAGGTGCCGCCCGGCGGCGTGCACGAGGCGTACCTTCAGGGCGGTGACTAGAGAGTTTCCGGTGTGGGCGTTACAGGGGCCTGAGGTCGAGTCCGGTTTTGGCGAGGAGGCCGGTGATCAGGGTCGGTCGGTACTGCATGCGTCGTAGCCGGGTCTTGATGAGGGCCTGGAGCTGGTCGATGTCGCGTTTGGCGAGGTTGACCAGCCCGGCCTTCATCGCCGACCACACGCCCTCGACCGGGTTGAGCTCGGGGGCGTAGGCGGGCAGCTGGAAGACGGTCAGCCAGTCCCGCGACGCGACCAGTTCGCGCATCCGGGCGGACTTGTGGGTGTTCAGGGTGAGGTAGGCCGCCGGCGAGGTGCCCGTGGTTCGGGTCCTTTTCCGTCGGCCCCCTCCCGAACCGTGCTGGCGGCTTTGACCGCACACGGCTCTCCAGTGATCAGTTCCGGGTGGAAGTGCTGACCCGTCCGTTGTGGATGTCGTGGTGGCAGGCCGAGCAGACCACCAGGGCCGCGCCATCAGAGCGCTAACGCTGCCCAGCGACCGGTAGCGCACCCCGAACAACGCGAGAATCAGTGCCCGGATACGGGCCAGCGTCCAGCGCTGGTCCTCGGCGTACCCGTGCGCGGCCGGACCCTGCTCCAACGCCTGCGCCAACTTCTCCTGCTGCGCCTCGGTCAGCAGACAGCGCATCCCGGCAGCGCCCTGGGACGCCAAGGCATCCGTGCCGCCGTCCGTCAGTGCGTGGCGCCACCGGTTCGCCGACATCTTCGTCACCCGAAACTCCCGGGCGACCTGCACATCGTCTTGGCCGGCCGCGATACGCTCGGCGGCCGCCAACCGCACCTGCTCACGCCGAACCCGCGCCGCAGCATCAAGCCCGCCACCCTGCCCGTATCTCACACTTACGGCATACCGCGCCTACAGACCCAGGTCAGCGTGGCGAATACTGGCGTAACGCCCGCGCAGGAAACTCTCTAGCAGGTCGCCGCTCGGCCCGAGCGGGTCGGCGGACATCAGGGACGTGACGAGCCGGGACGCCTTCGCCCCGGATTCGGGAGTGTCGCCGGCCGGGCCGAGGTCGCGCACCAGCCCCTCGGTGATGCCGGGGTAGCGGGTACGGGACGGAGCCGAGCCGAGCACGGAGGCGACCAGGAAGGCCAGGGCGTGGTCGGCCTGGAACACCGCGGCACGGCGCACGATCGCCTGGTCGGTGAACGCCGGCAGGCTCAGGTTCGCGGCGAGGAAGTCGTGCAGCTTGGCCGGCAGGCCGGCCGGCAGCGGCTGGCCGTTGGCGGTCCAGCCTTTCAGCGCGGTGTTGACGGCGTCGACCTGGTTGTCGGCGTAGAGGTCGTCGAGGCCCTATCAGGAACTTCGCGTGGTCCAATGAACTGATGGCAACGTGACGGCTTGATCGCCCAGGCCCGGGCTGTGCAGGCGGCCAGACAGTTATTGGACCACACGAAGTTCCTGATAGAGCCTGATCACCTAGAACTGCGAAACACGAGGGCGCAGCCCGCTGAGGCCGAGCTATGAGACCGGCCCCGGACGTGGCGGTGCAGCGCCGACTCCGCCTCGCTGTGATCTTGGACTTCAGGCATCCGAAGTCATCACGCGCGTTCGGATCCCGCGTGCCGGTGATGTCGGCGTCCCAGGCGCCGTCGCGCACCTGTCGGTCGGAGTCGAGTGCGGCGGGGAGCGGCCCCGTGGCAACTCAACGACGCTATGCCGGGGCTATCGGCGCGCTATGGCCTGTGTGCAAGGTGATCGTCGGCAAGGGTTTCGAAGAATCCTTGCATGCATCGATCAGGAGGTCGGATCTTGAGGAACGAACCGGGCGACGAGAAGCGCCACAGCCGCAAGCGCAGGCTCGCGGCCCTCGGCGCATCCGTGGCGGGGGCGATGGCACTGGTCATCGGCACCGGGACGAACGCGTTCGCGGTGAACCAGGTAGAGGCCTTCTCCTCCGCGACTCCGGACTGGAGCTGCGGGCAGGCGGTGGAGTCCTGGACCATGGAGCTGGTGTTCCAGTGCGACGGGAACCTGGTGCTCTATCGGTTGAGCGACTACTACCCGGTGTGGGCGACCGGCACGAACGGCAAGGGCATCACCCGAGTCGACTTCTCCGCGTCGGCCGGCGCGATCGTGCTCTACAAGGGCAGCACGAGTTTCTGTGCGGTCGGCGCCTTCCAGTGGGACGGCGTCCACAACGTGAGTGAGGCGGTCGGCGGATACGCCGACGTACAGGACGACGGCAACTTCGTCATCTACAACATTTCCAACAAGGCGGTCTGGGCCAGCGGGACCACCAACAACCACGTCGGTTCCAGGGAGGACTGCCATAGCTGGTAGCCGGTAGCCCCGGACCGGCCGCCGCGTGATCCGGGTCGTCCCTACGGACCTCCGGCATCTCACGCGGCGGCCAGCCGGTCGCGGGCCTCCTGCGCCGCCGGATGGGCCAGGTCGGTGAGGATGGTGAGTGATTCAGTCCAGAGCGCGCGCGCCGTGCCGGGTTCGCCGGCCGCGAGATGCACGTCGCCGAGGTGCATCAGCGTTCGTGCGAGGAAGTACCGCTCGCCCAGCTCGGTGAAGATCGTCTGGGCCTGCCGGTAACAGTGCAGCGCCTGCGGGATGTCGCCGAGGTGGTGGTGTGCGAATCCCAGGGTGTCCCACGCGTCGGCCTCGTTGGCGCGCGCGCCGACGTCGCGGAGCAGGGGGAGCGCCTCGGCGGCGTAGGTGAGGGTCTTGTCGTACTCGCCAAGCTGGGCATAGACCCACGCGACGGCGTTGAGCACGACGGGCAGTCCGACCGGGTGACCGATCTCGCGATTGATCGCCAGGGCGCGCAGATCGTGTTCGAGCGCTTCCTTGTGGCGTCCCTGATTCAGGTAGACGGATGCGAGGTTGAAGTGGGCGCGCCCCTGCCCGAAGCGGTCTGCCGACTCCACGCTCAGCTCCAGCGCCGCCCGGAACTCGGCCCGGGCCCGGTCGAATTCCGTGAGCCTGTTGAACATCTGACCCAGGTCTATGTGCGCGCGGATCTGACCGGTGCGGTCCCCGAGTCGGTGCACCGCGGCCAGCGCTCCGGTCAGCGATTCGATCTGGTCGTGCCAGAGACCGGCCCGGTCCAGGTAGGTGGTCATCGCCCACGAGATCTGCCAGGCGTGCACGTCCAGGCCGATCGCGGTGGCCCGCGCCGCGACGGCGAGCAGCACCGGATGCTCGGCCTCGTACCAGCGCGTCGCTTCGGCGGGGTCGGCGAAGACGACCGGGTCGGCCGCGGCGTGGGCGGGCGTGAGTTCGATCGGCGGCCGAGCGGGTTGGATCAACCTGTCGGCGCCGTACGCGGTGTGCAGGTAGTGGTCGAGCATCCGCCGCGTGGCGTCGTGGCGGTCGGCGGCCGGGTCGTGGGTGTCGGCGAGCTCGGCGGCGTAGGCGCGCAGCAGGTCATGGAAGGCATACCGGCCGGCGGCGGACTCGGTGATCAGGTGCGCGCCGCTCAGCTCGGCCAGCGCCTTTCCGGCCTCGGGCACCGGGATGCCGGCCACGCTCGCCGCGGCCGCCGTGGAGATGTCCGGGCCGGGGTGGAGTCCGAGCAGCCGGAACAGCCGCGCCGCGGTGGGGTCGAGCTGCCGGTAGGACCAGGAGAAGACCGCGCGCACGTCGCTGGCCGCGTCCCCGCCGTCCAGAACGCCCAGTATCCCGCCGCGATTCCCTCGCAGCTCCCGGGAGATGGTGCCGAGTGCGTGCCCGGGACGCTTGGGAATCTTGCGCTCCCGCACCGGCAGCGGCCGGAACGAGCTATCACATGGAAGAACTCGACGGATGCGACCCTGTCCGGGCCGGGTGGGTCGAACGCTGGCATGCGACCTCAACGCTGGCGCCGCGGGTGCGCTCGATCGTGCGCTGCATCATGGCGAAAGCCGGCCGGTGGCTGGCCGCCGAGCACCCGCAGATCACCGAGCCCGGCCAGTGGGACCGGGTGCTGTGCGCCGCATGGGTCGCCGCGATCGACCGTATGCGCATCGGCGACCACGTCTGGTGCACCGCCGCACTTGGCGACCGGGTCGGCAGACCGATCGCCGCCCGGACCAAGGTCCACCACCTCACCACCAGCCGGGCCTTCTTCCGTGACTGCCAGGAATGGGAATGGATCCCGCGTCGGTTCGACCCGAACCGGGCGCTGGCGCCTTCGCGCAGCATCACCGCGCTGATCGGCACCGATCCGCGGGTGATCGCCGACGATGTGTGGGCCAAGCTGCTGTGGGCAGGGCTCAACCTCGTCCCCGGAGACTTCCCGGCCAGTTCCGCAGGGTCCTACTACCCGATGGAGCTCGTCCGCGCAGTCACACTCACCTGGCTGTTCGCCGGACTTCGCAGTGACGAAGTCGTCCGGCTGCCCGTCGGATGCGTCCGCTGGCAGCACGACGGCTTCCCGATCCGCCCGGATGCGGCCGACATCCTGGCCGCCGACGCGGTCTGCCTGCTCGACGTGCCGGTGAACAAGACCGGCACCGTGTTCACCAAACCCGTCGATCCGCTGCTGGGCCAGGCGATCGAGGTGTGGCAGGCACTGCGCCCGGCCCAGCCCGGGATGATCGACCGCAAGACCGGCGACAACGTCGACGTGCTCTTCGCGGTCCGCGCACATCCGGTAGCCCGCAACTACATCAACCGGACCATCATCCCGGCACTGTGCCGCAAAGCAGGCGTGCCCGACACCGACGTCCGCGGGAAGATCACCAGCCATCGGGCCCGCTCCACGATCGCCGGCCAGCTCTACAACGCCAAGGAGCCGATGACCCTGTTCGAGCTGCAAGCCTGGCTCGGACACCGCACGCCAGCCTCGACACAGCACTACGCGAAGATCACACCGAACGCGCTCGCGCGGGCCTACAACGACGCGGGCTACTTCGCCCGCAACGTGCGCACCATCGAAGTCCTCGTCGACCGCGACGCCGTCACGAACGGCGCCGCCGCCACGGGCCAGCCCTGGCAGCACTACGACCTGGGCCACGGCTACTGCGGCTACAGCTTCTTCGAGCAGTGTCCGCACCGGATGGCCTGCGCCCGCTGCGACTTCTACACCCCGAAAGACTCGACCAAGGCCCAGCTGCTGGAAGCCAAAGACAACCTGCAGCGGATGCTGACCGCCATCCCGCTCACCGATGACGAGCGCGCCGCCGTCGACGACGGACAAGCAGCAATCGAGACCCACATCAGCCGACTCGCCGACATCCCCACGCCCAGCGGACCCACACCCGGCCAACTGGGCTTCCCGCCCACCGCGACGTTGCTACCAATCATCGACGTCAGACAGCGCAGACTTGATCAACTTTGATTCCACATAATGGCGACCGTGCTTGATCTGTGCAGCAGGGAGCTGATCGGGTACGCGATCGCGTCGCACATGCGCGCGAGCCCGGCGGTCGACGCGATCACCAGGGCGTACCGGACTGGGCTGATCGCGGGGAATGCGATCATGCACACGGATCGCGGGAGTCAATACCATGCCAAGGCCTATCGGAACGCGTTGGCGCGTCTGGAGATCCGCCCGAGTACCAGCCGGACCGGCTCGTGCCTCGACGGCGCCGCGGCCGAGTCGTTCTTTGCCACGATCAAGACGGAGATCGGCGTTGACACATGGCCCGACCGCGCCACCGCGCGCCGTGACATCGAGAATTGGATCACCGATTACAACGAACGTCGACTGCACCCCGCGCTCGACTATCAGCCTCCGACCGGGGCGCGAATTGCCTGGCAGCAACGCATGTCAACGGGAGTAGAGATCCAGGTGGTGTAGAAAACCGGGCCGACTCCAGAACGCGGTCGGCGAGGTTCGCACAGTGTCCTGCGTCGGGTAAGACGCCGAGGAGCTCGAGCTCACCGCCGTAGCGCCGCCGTCCGCCCGCGACGGCGGCGCTACGCGTCAGCGCAGTGCGTCTGTGCGGAGGGTGTCAGCTCGCGGACACGAGCTGCCACTGCTGGTTGGTGCTGTTCGAGTCGCTCCACCGGCCGAGGTCGGATCCGGTCGTGGCGCGGCCCATGCCGTCGGCGTATTGGCCGGTGGCGCGGTTCTGGATCCGCTTGTTGTTGCCGTCGGCCGCGACGGTCCACTGCTGGTTGGTGCTGTTGGTGTCGGACCATTGGCCGGTCGCGGAGCCGTTGGACGCGCGGCTCATGCCGTCGAGGAACAGGCCGGTGGCGCGGTTCTGGAGGCGCATGTAGCTGCCGTCGGCGACGACGGTCCACTGCTGGTTGGTGTTGCCGCCGGCGCAGGTGGTCTGCTCGGCGTTGGCGCCGTTGGTGGTGACGCCCGCGCCGTCGATGCACAGGCCGGAGGCGGCGTTGCGGATCTGCACGTAGCTGCCGCCGCCGGTTCCGCCGCCGCCGTTGCCGGTGCCCCAGGCGTATTGCAGCCGGTCGAGCCCGGACTGGTTGACGAGGGAGAGGGTGATGCCGGCGCCGATCCCGGTCTTGCTGGTCATGCTGTACCAGTCGCCGTCGCGCAGGCCGGGCCAGTAGACGCTGCCGACGCCGAGGGCGCGCAGTTCGGTGCTCTCGCCGCGCACGTAGTCGTCGAAGTAGTTCGCGCCGGGTGCGTCGTAGTTGATGGTGCCGTAGCTGACGCCGTTTTTGCTGCCGGGGGCCATCGGGCCGCCCCATTCGGTCACGATTGTGCGGCTGGCGAAGCTGCCGATCTCCCCGGCCAGGTGGCCGGCCCACTGCGATTCGCTGGTGTACGGCGGGCTGACGAAGAACGAGTAGTCGTGGATCGCGATCAGAGTGTTGTTCAGCCGGCTGTCGTTGCCGACCGCGGCGGCGTTCTGCGCGTCACCGGTGCCGTCGAGGATCACCCGGCCGCGTGAGACGCCGGGGTAGCGGGTCAGCCAGGTGTTGTAGAGGTTGTCCAGATCGGCGCTGGACAGCGCGTAGGGCTCGTTGATGACCTCGAAGTAGGCGTTGGGGTTGCTGGCGTACTTGCCGACGATCGTGTCCCACATCTGGTAGAACGCCGTGGTGTTCGGCGGCTTGCCGCCGGTGTACGCCCAGTACGCCAGGATCACGTTGCCCTTGGCCAGCGCCGCGTCGATCGCCCCGGTGTAGGTGCCCCAGTAGCTGGAGACGGTGGGTTCGTTGACCGGCATGCGCACCGTGTTGCCGCCGGTGATGGAGTACATCTGGCCGATCACCTGGTTGGCCACGACGCTCGCGGAGGCGTACGTGTCCGAGGCGCTGAGCCCGGACGGAAACAGCACGCCGTTGACGAAGTTGTCTCGCTGGTCGGCCCAGTTCACGCCGCGGAACTGACTCGTGGACGCGTGCGCCTGGTACTGGTCGACGGTCACGACCGCCGCCGCCGCGAACGCGCAGGCCGTCAGCAGCCTGAATGCGGTGCGTAGACCGTGGCGGCGCGCGGCGGGGCCGGGCGGTGCGGTGCTGCTGAACGGTGGGGCATGACCGGACGATCTCGCGTGGTACATCCTGTTGATCCCTTCAGTGGGTACTTCCTTGTACTCCGGGTGGATCAAGGACTCGACCTGCTGCTATAGGCACGACCTCCACCGGTCCGGCCCCCTCGACGGTGGACGTGGCCGTTCCGCCGAGCACGACGGAGAGGAGCCCCGGCCTGTCGGTGGCGGGGACTCCTCGCCGATGCAGGCGCCGGCCGGCTGGAGTCGGCTAGCGCTGCAGTGTCAGGAGGCCAGGTCGCCACGGCAGTTGGTCGTAGGGGCCGCCGGCGGTGGGGGACTTGCCCTGGTAGAGCAGCTGCAGGTTGCAGGGGTCGATGGTCATGCTCTGGTCGGGGTTGTTGCGTACCAGGTCGCCGTGGCTGATGTCGCTGGTCCAGGTGGCGCCGCTGTTGGCCTTGCCCGCGAAGGGGTTGCTCTCGCTGGCGGCCTGCGGGGTCCACGAGCCGCTCAGGCTGGTGGCCGTGTATGAGCGGAAGTAGCGCCCGTTCGCGCCGATCGCCTCGACGATCATGAGGTACTGGTTCTGGCTCTGGACCTTGTAGACCTGGACCGCCTCGAACAGGTTGTACTGCGAGTCGCTCAGGACCGTGGTGTACGTCGTGCCGAAGCTGCCCGGGAAGTTCCCGATCGGCATGCTCGCCCGGTAGATGTTGCCGTTGTCGCCGGCGAAGAACAGGTACATGTTCGTGCCGTCGCCGATCAGGGTCTGGTCGATCGGGCCGGTGCCGGAGTTGGCGATGGCGCCGGTGAACAGCGGCTGCGCGGCGGACCAGCCGTTGGGGTTCGTCGGATCGCTGGAGGTGCGGTAGCTGAAGGGCCAGGCACCCCACTGCGACGCCAGCACCCAGATGTTCTTCGGCGCGAAATAGAACATCGTTGGCGCCACCGCGCCCTGGCTCATCCCCGTCTGGCCGGCCGAGGCCATGTCGGACCAGTTCGTGAACGGGCTGAACACCATCGAGCCGTATCCCGATCCCGAGACGTCCGAGGCGTAGACCAGGTGCTTGCCGTTGTAGACGACGTTGGTGAAGTCCTTGAGCGAGACCCACCCGTTCTGCGGCGTCGCCAACGCACCCGTCGACGTCCAGTGGTACGTCGACGGAAGAGAGCAGTTGCCGCTGCTCCCGGTCGGGGACGCGGACGGGGAGGAGGAGGGTGAGGATGACGGCGAGGTCGTCGGTGTCGGCGTGGGCGTGGTGCTGGGTGTGGGGGTGCCGCTGCTGACGGTGCCGGTGCACGCGGTGCCATTGAGGGTGAAGGTGGCGGGGATCGGGTTGTCGCCTGTCCAGGAGCCGTTGAACCCGAAGCTGGTGCTGGCGCCGGTGCCGATCGAGCCGTTGTAGGAGAGGTTCGTGACGGTGACGTTGCCGCCGGACTGGGTGTAGCCGCCGTTCCACAGCTGCTGGATGCTCTGTCCGGCGGTGAACGACCAGGACAGGCTCCAGCCGCTGATCGGACTGCCGAGGTTGGTGATGGCGACGTTAGCGCCGAAGCCGCTGGTCCACTGGCTGCTGATCGTGTACGAGACCTGACAGCCGGAGGCGGCCTGGGCGGAGGTCACGGCGGTCAGGCTCACGCCCGCAGCCGCGAGTGTGATCGCCGTGGCCGCGGCGAGCCAAGGTCGTCTTATGTGATCAATCGGTTTCACGGGTGGACTCCTGGAGAGTGAGGGCCGGAGGGTACGAGTGGTGCCGTCCGGAGGCGAGGGAAGTGGTTGCGGTGCGTGGGTCGAAAGCGGTGCCGATCAGGGTGACGGTGGGGGAGGTAGACGTACGCGACTGCGCGCGCCCGGCGCGTGGACCCAGAGGAGGCCACGCGCCGAGACGCCGGCAAAGCAGGATCCTTCTACGGGTTGTCCGTACTCAGCCGAGGGTCCATTGCTGGTTGGTGCCGCCGTTGCAGGTCCAGAGTTCGACGAGGGCTCCGTTGGCGGTGCTTGCTGCGGTGACGTCGAGGCAGAGGCCTGATGGTGCGCCGGTGATGGTGCCGTTGGAGTTGAGGTTCCATTGCTGGTTGCTCTGGCTGTTGCAGGACCAGATGATGGCCTTGGTGCCGTTGGTGGTGCCCTGGCCGTTGGCGTCCAGGCACAGGGTGGTGCCGCCGATCGTGACGGACAGTGCGCCGGTGGTGGTGTGTGTCCAGGTCTGGTTCGCGCCGCCGCTGCAGGTGGAGATGTCCTGCTGGGTGCCGCCGCTGGTGCTGGAGTTCGGGTCGTCCAGGCACTTGCCGGCGCCCACGGCGTGCAGCGGGCCGGTGCTGGCGCTGCTACCACCGCTGACGGTCCAGGTGAAGCTGGTGGCTCCGGTGGCTCCGGTGGTGTCGGTGGCGCTGATGACGGGGCTGAAAGTGCCGCCCGAGGTCGGGGTACCGGTGATCAGGCCGCTCGAGGAGATCGACAGGCCGGGCGGCAGGCCCGTGGCGCTGTAGCTGAGCGCCTGTCCGGCGGCCGAGTCCGTGGCCTGGACCTGAACCGCGGTGATCGGGGTGCCCACGGCGCCGCTCTGGCTGCCCGGGTTGTTCACGGTGACGGTGTTGCCGCTGCTGCCGGCGCCG
>Ga0307507_10005936_pt1 | contig 19402 bp, 22 predicted proteins | sample 7_EM_MG_FD_207223 | JGI IMG/M metagenome (GOLD analysis project Ga0307507, IMG submission 207223) | Populus trichocarpa ectomycorrhiza microbial communities from riparian zone in the Pacific Northwest, United States - 7_EM | ecosystem: Host-associated > Plants > Roots > Unclassified | place...
TTGTAAAAGTGAAGATTTATAGGCCAAATATATATAAAATATAAATATACACCACAACTATTAGTCATGTAATATACCTGGAGTTTACATGACTAATAGTCTGTTACCTATGGGTGACTGAAGTGGGCTCATCCATGTTTTTTTTTATGTGTACTAGGTTAGGAGGTTAGGGGTTAGAGGTTAAAGTTAATGGTTAGGGTTGGGGATATTTTTTCTCCCCACGTGGTAGCACATTCTTTGTTAGGGTTAGGAGGTTAGGTGTTTGTTAGGTTAAGCTGTTAGGTTAGCAGGTTAGGGTAGGATAGGTGCTTGAGAACGTGCTACCGCATGTTCTCGAGCCGACTTAGGGCAATGGCACATTGCCTTAAGTCACAAGATTTCCATATATGGAGTGCCAGTGATTGCCAGCACATCACATGTGTGAGACAGGGGGAGAGTTAGGACTGTTTCAAATCAAGGTCCCTACGCACTAGACATATTCAACCCCCACACATGGGGCAATGGATCAACAGAAGCGACCAACATGATCACCCTCGAATTCACTTGCGTCATACTCGCCATTGGTGTATTGGCTATTGGAGTTGAACTTCCGAAAGTTTACATGGCATGACACTGGAAAACATTGTTCTTCCTCCTCGTCCCTGTCATGACTTGGGTTCATTCCCTTTGCCCTGGCTTTCTTTTATTAATTGCTCATGCACACGACATCCATCAGGAATGGTTTGTATCTGCAGGCCTAATCTGCCATTAATCCCCAGCCTAAACTTCCTATCAAGTCTCGCAGTAGCCGCATGCCTCACACCCACAGACCCCATCCTAGCAGCCGCAGTCTTAGGTGGGAAATGGGCCGACAAACATGTACCAGCCCACATTCAACACTGACACTTTCTGGCGGCAGAGAGTGGGTGCAACAATGGTGCAGCCTTCCCCTTCCTCTTCATCGCCCTCTACCTCACGTTGGACGCTACTACGGGTGCAGATGTACGAGATTGGTTCCTCATTCTCTGGCTTTGTGAGTTTCCCTTTCCTCCACCCCAAAAATGCATGTGTGTACTCATCCCGTCAGACCAGATCGCCCTTGGCACTGTCGTCAACTCCCTCCTGGGCTTTGGCTTCCGCCACTTAATGAAATTCTGCCAACGCCACGACCTCATCGATCGCCACTCCTACGTTGCCCAATACGCCTCCCTCGCCATGCTCACCATAGGCATAACAACCTTCCTTGGCTCAGATGACCTCCTCACCACCTTCTTCTGCGGCACTGCATTCGCCTGGGATGGGTTCCTCAATCGCCAAGCGGAACAATCGGTGTTTTCCAGTGTGATCGATACACTGTTCAACGTCGCTGCCTTTATTTTTGTAGGTGCTTGAATGCCATTTGATAAGTTCCAGAATGCGGCGTTGACGTTGAGCGAGTGGTCCCTACCACTTTTATCATAAAACACAGGCAACTGCCTGCGCAGTGATTTGTTAATTGCCTAGTGTTTTTATGAAATGAGATAACAAGGCAAACCTTATGAAATGTATCTCATTCCTTCCCAATGGTTTATTTCATTTCTATTTCATTCTTGCTCAGATATCTTATTTCATTTCTATCTCATTACTACACAGCCATTTATTTCATTGTTCCCTAGGGCGATATTTTTCATATTTCATTACTTGCCAGATGTGATTTCTTGACTATTTCATTACCTGCCAGGGGCTATTTCTTTACTATTTCATCACTTGCCTAGGGCAATGTTTTTCATATTTCATTACCTGCCAGGTGCTATTTCTCTGCTATTTCATTACCTGCCAGGGGCTATTTCTTTACTATTTCATTACTTGCCTAGGGCAATGTTTTTTATATTTCATTACCTGCCAGGGGCTATTTCTTTGCTATTTCATTTCCTGCCAGGGGCTATTTCTTTGCTATTTCATTACTTGCCAGAGGCTATTTTTTTGCCATTTTATTTCATTTGCTCCCCAGGGCTATTTATCATTACTTGCCTAGGGCGATATTTTTGATATTTCATTGCCCCCTGGGGTTATTTATCACTAGTTATCTAGGGCAATATTTTCAGTATTTCATTCCTCCCTAGGGCCATTTATCAGTACCTGCCTAGGGCGATATTTTTGATATTTTATTGCTCCCTGGGGTTATTTATTACTATTTACCTGGGGCAATATTTTTAGTATTTCCTTCCTCTCTAGGGCTATTTATAGCTGTTTATCAAGAGCAATATTTGTGATATTTCTTTGCTCCCTGGGGTTATTTATTACTATTTACCTAGGGCGATATTTTTAGTATATTATGCCTTCTTAGGGATATTTATCATTGTTTACCTATGGTGATATTTTTGAATATTTCATTCCTCCCTACAGCTATTTATCATTGTTTGCCTAGGGTGATATTTTGAATATTTCATTCCTCCCTACAGCTATTTATCATTTCTTCCCTAGGGTGGGTTGTTAGGAGGGTGGTCACATGACCAATTTCCTAAAATACAAAAGCAGAGAATGTCAAATATCTCCATAATGCAGACACGCGCACCTGTATCCTTAGTGGGCCCTTTAAATGGCATTATAATAGATTTAAATGAGCCCTAGATCATAGGAAATGGTGGAGAATTGAGTGACCTAGAGTATGTACTTGCTATCACAGAATATACAAAATATCTCCAGAACGCAGACATGCGCATCTCTCATCTCTTCGTCCCTTTAAGCTACACAGTAATAGATTTGAACGAGCTTAAGATCATAGAAAATGGTGGAGAATTGAATGACCTAGAGTATCTACCTACCATAATAGAATATACAGAATATCTCCAGAACACGGACACGCACACCTCTCGTCTCTTTGGTCCCTTCAAAGTACACAATAGTAGATTTAAACGAGCCCAAGATCATAGAAAATGGTGGAGAATCGAATGACCTAGAGTATCTACCTACTATAACAGAATATATAGAATATCTCCAGAATGCAAGCACGTGCACCTCTCGTCTTTTCGTCCCTTTACACTACACAATATTGGATTTAAACAAGCCCAAGATCATAAGAAACAGTAGAGAATTGACCTACCTAGACCACCTGCCCACCAAACAGAAAATGCAAAATATCTCCATAACGCAAATGCGCAAGCCTCTCGTCTATGTGTTCCCCTTAAATAATACAATAGTAGATTGGGAGGAATGAAATACTGAAAATATTGCCCTAGATAAATAGTGATAAATAACCCCAGGGGGCAATGAAATATGAAAAATATCGCCCTAGAGAACAATGAAATAAATGGCTGTATAGTAATGAGATAGAAATGAAATAAGATATCTGAGCAAGAATGAAATAGAAATGAAATAAACCCTTGGGAAGGAATGAGATACATTTCATAAGGTTTGCCTTGTTATCTCATTTCATAAAAACACTAGGCAATTAACAAATCACTGCGCAGGCAGTTGCCTGTGTTTTATGATAAAAGTGGTAGGGACTAGTGGTTGAGCGTTTGGAGGCCGCTTGTTGTTGCATTACTTGTGTTGCTGTTGAGGAGGATACCAGTCATGGTTTCACTGTATAAGTGGATGCCGGATATCAAGAATTTTAGGGAGGCGGTGTTTTGTGGGCATTTTGGACCTATTGGCATTGGTGCACGTCTTCCTTACTTCCTTCCTTTCTCATCAAAGGCTGATTTAATCGATGACACAGGCGGTATATTTATATCAACGCTCGCAACACAAATCATCTGCAAATCCCTCGAAGTCTCCTCTTCGCACCCTTCCTCATCCTCTCGCCACTCCCTAGCCCAAATTACCCTCCTAGAAGAAACTATTAAGCCATCATTGTGTTCATGGTCCTATGCTCCATCACCATACATGGACTATCCATTCCCTCTTTCTTGCTGTGTAGGAGGGTGCATTCGGTGTCGAGGACTTGGTCTAGGCATGCTAGTATTCCCGATTGGATGAATCAAGCAAGGGTGGTAACTGGTCCTGAGGATATCGTCATTAATCAGGATAGGAGCGATGAAGACCTGGAGAGGGGAATAGGGATGAAGGACAAGAGTGATGGGAGTACAGCTATTTTGGGCGATGGTGAGGATTTAGGTGAGAAGGGGGTTGGGGAAAAGGAAGGAGCAGATGAAGAGGAAGGGAGCAGTGATGATGGCACCAAGTTGGGGCAAAGTCAGGAGTTGGGGGTTAGTTGGAGTACGTATTTGGGCGAGTATAAAGGGGAGTTTCCACAGGAGAAGGATTCTAGGCATGGCGACTACACACAGCAAACGCCCCATGGGGATTACAGGACTCAAGTGCCCCAAGAAGATTACAGGGAGCAAGTCCCACCAGATGGGGATGACACATTGATGGAGTGGAAAGAAGGCAGGCAGAGGATTGTTGAGACAAAGAGGGGGGCAGGGAATGATGTGTGTATCCTTTTTACTTTTCTTGTTTTCTTCTGCCCTTTCTAGTTCTTGTGACTTTCTGGTCCCTGTTCACTTTTCTTTCCACTTCCCACTGGTGGTTTGGTTTTGGGAGTGACTGCGTGGTTTTCCCCTCCCTTTCCTCTCTTCATGCCGAGTTTTCCTCCCCCAATCCTTCCATCGTCATCTTTTCTTCCTTCCCTTTCACAAACCGATACCTTTTACCCTCCTTTTTGCATCTTCCTCCTCGATTCTTTTGTTGGTTGGTTCTGATGCTGATCTAATCTCGTCCTATAGGTCGAAGTCACGGTCCTCAATGATGACTCAGAGGTCCCCCAGGGGACAGGGAGCAAAGGCGCCTTTTTGCACAATCTCAAACACAGTACTGGCAAGGTTTTGGCAAAGGACTGGCAGAAACTGGTGCATCAGGCTCGGGGAGCTGTGTCTCCCTCACATGGAGGAGATCATTCTCAAGGTTCTATGATGGCGGCGCATCATGCAAGCCATCCGACTACGGATTTGCTGTTTGAGGACACTGACGGGGAAGACGAAGGGTGGGCTTCAGAGAGGAGCAACGGGGGAGATGGAGAAGAGCATGACCACAGTGAGGGAATGTCAGCAGACAGGCATGCTCATGCAGAAGGGTCGACACATCCACATGGGAGGAAGAAGCCACGGATATTCTCCATTCAGACGGCTCGACGTAGGGGATCTGTTCATCAACAAAACTTGACTGGGCAACCACAGGGTATGCCTTTTATGTCATGCATGCCATTGAACTATCCTCGAGGGCTTTTTGGACTTTGCGGCGTTGGTCATTGGTCGTCCTCTCCTTTCTCCTATCCACAAAGGGGATCATTCACCCAACATGGCTGTTCCTCTGAGGGAACTTCCTCGCGAGAACTAAGGCTTCCCTTAGGTGCGCACCATGCCAGTCTCAACTATAATTAACTATGTGGACCTAACCGCACATTCCATAGGGTTGAACATCATCCTTCAACGTTGTCAACACTCACAAAAGCCATGAAAACCACTTCGGAAATAACTCCTCCCCATCACCGTAATTGACCATTCCTGGCACATTCCATTGCGTGACGCCCTGAGCAATCTTCCACCCAACATGAGACTCAAGCTTTGCATCAGCTTCGGAGCCATAGCCTTCTCCGACAGTACAAACTTAAAAAAAGGGAGGGAATTAATTCATCATCCTCCGTTCACGGTTCAACAAGTCTCCTGGTCGAAGCCTCTGTCTGTCCCTTGTTCAATCTTCACATCCATACACTTTTGGAGTTGACATTCCAGCATGATAGTTTTCCAAGTGAGAGGTTTGTGACTTACAATGAGGTCCGTCTATAAATGCATTCAATCCAAGGAGTGAGTCGAAACTAATTGCCGCAAGCTATCCAGAAAGTTCACAGGGAAAGATGGTCCCATCGCTCAGTGAGTTTTTTCAAACTGTAATTCTCTCTTTCTCTATGATTACTATGTCCACTTCTTATTTATGACTACTATTTCAGAACACAAAATGAGGAGACAACTCACTGTTAGCCGACTCCGAGTACGTATATGATACTTTAAGTGGAGTGATGTTCAAAGGAGAGGGAATTAACCCCTTTGAAGATGGGCATTGTGGGTGCCAACCCTGCCTTGTCATTTCAATATTCTTCTTACATCATAAGCCTCTATTCTCCCGCCTTTAACTTTGCCAAATGAAAAATAGAGAATGCCGTTCATGTTCAGCACATGGCTCAAAAATTTCCTTCCACTCCACTTTTTCCAACACTCACATTCTAGATGCTGGAGCATCGCTCATACCATGTTTTCCATCACTACAGATAATTCTTCGGAGGTATGTCCACCTCATACATAATTCAAGCATTCAACCTGACCTTATGTTGTGCAGAACAGGCAATGATCCTGAGCATCATGTACCATATTGTTGCCGCCCATAGTTCAATCTTCCATCACCCAACATCAGTCTAAAGGTTTTGCAAAGCAGGAGATTCACGAGGTTCATCAGTTTATAATCATTTAAGTAAGAGAAATAGAACTCACCTATGAATAATATTTTGTCACTGGAGGGGCGGTGAATGGATAAAATGGGTAGGATCTGTCATGTACAAGTACATAAATATTCAATCGACAACAATTTGATCAACTGGTCATGTTCATTGAGAAATGGGGAACTTTCACAAGTCCTGGAGCATAAACGGAGTTGAGTGGACTCATCGTCAGGCCCTTGGGACACGTGAACATGAATGATGTTTGGTGACAAGCGCAAGGCAGCCTTGTGCCCAGGGGCCAGAAGTGACTAGTGACTAATGAAGGTCAAGCTCGATTGTATGTGAGGGTTCCAATTGAATTGTACCTTACCCCGAATTTTGCTTATCCTTTTTTGCCTTCAAGGCATTTTCAGGGCATCTTCTGCTGACTTTTCATTCACAACCATCACCATTATCCCTTCCTCATCTTTGCCTGTTCTCTCTCCTCTCCAACCATACGCAACGGTGGGGGCGTATCACAATGTCAAACCTCTATGGCCCCTCATATCAAGATCTGTTTCAACCCACTTTGTCTCCAGCTGCTCGCGATGAGAACCAAAGGCCCTACCTTGATTTGAGTCAACCTCTCACATCCATGGGTTGCAGGCAGCCAAGCCACATTCAAACACCTGCCTGGAATGTATACTCACATCAACCAACATTTTCACCCACCTTTGACCCCGCAACTCAAAATTTTTAGGTTGCATTGCACCAGGAGGTGGGTGGCCACTGAATTCCAATTTACACTTACACCCCAGAAATTGACATACCTGAAGTTTGACAGGTCCGAGGATGACAGCAATTGCTTCCAAAGACAGCAGCCTGCTGGCGGCATCACTTATTACATTGCGGATGCCTTTTGCGACACCCCTGTGGCTCGTGGTGATTGGGACTTTTTGAGTCCACCGGTCTCTGCCCCAGCACGTGCGGCTCATTCCAGTACTACAATTCTGCGGAAGGTTCCATTGAATGGCAGGCCTATCAGATTCCATGTGAGGATCAGCTCGCAGCATACGACACGTTCAGCCAGCCTCATTACAGCACCATCAATTTACCCCCATATCACTCTCAACACACTCCCATTTCCCCTACCCAACATTCGTCATACTCCGAGCTCTCAGCCAACCTTCAATTTTTGTCAGAGGTTGGTCGCACTGAGTTGAAGTTTTCAAAAGCTCCGATTACCCTCTCTGAGCCTAATATTCAACAAACTTCTACTAAGACAAAATGAAACAAATGGCATTCATCTGATTCTTCTTTAGATATGGATTTTAAACCACATTGTCTGTCCTCCAGTCATCGTCTCTCAACTCCTGCACCAGCCAAACAAAGGGTAGCATCAGTTCCACCCCCACCTCAGTTGACCACACCTGCCCCTACACCACAGTCTCCAAAGAAGGAGAAGAGGTTGAGTCTCGCATGTTTATTTTGTAGGGAGAGGAAAATTGCGTGTGGTCACCCAAGTGAGGATCCTGACCAAACTTGCATGTACGTGGCAATCGACTTCATTTGATGTTACCATAATACCATTCTTACCATATTTTTTAGCCAATGTCTGCGTCGAGATCTCACATGTGAATACCCAAAGGAGTCGAGGCAAGGACAGCATAAACATGGTCCCAGGGGAAAAGCTGGGCATCAATGAACACTAGCATGCTTCCTTCCTGGGATTGTTTGTAATGTAATTTTTCTCCAGTTTTCTTGACATATCATGATCTTGTACTTATTTGCAATAATGCATTCCAGTCACCCGTAACATTCGGTCATGATTTGGGAGTGAAGTACAGAACAGAGGAGATGAAGATGAAGCATTTCATGCGTGAAATCAATGCAAGTAATTCCAAATTACTCCCAATCCCACTCCCATTACTTTTACGAACACTTCCAAAGCCCTTTCAGCCTCTTTCATCACTTTTGAAACAGTATGGACTGGGATTCCAAAAGCGGATACCCTTTGATGCTTTCACGCTTTAAAAAGGGGTGAAAGTGGCTGAAAGCACCTTTGTGATTCTATTGATCAGTACAAGGCTAGTGAAATATTAATAGTGACAGGTGGGAAGTGATGAGTACCTTGACGAGATGATCGACTAGGCCACTGACGAATACTGTGTTGTTCATGGAATCTGGATTTCATGCCAGTCGTTCGGGATGTCCGAAATTGGTAACAAAGATGGTGTATGTGCTGATGGGGGTGCAAAGCATGGTTCCAAGCTCGAGAATCCTAACATTCAAAGGTATTAGCTCAACACTGTAAAGTGACCGTTGGGAAACAGGATACCAGACAAGCAAAATCTGTTGAGGCATTATGTAGTAGTCGCAGAGAGAGAGAGAGAGAGAGAGAGATAGGAAGATGATGTACGAGCCACTTCAAGATACGTGGGTTATTACGCACCATCACAATCCCGAACATGAAGTTAGTAAAGAGGACACCGATTAGCATGAAGCCTATTGTCAATTCCAGGGGCCCCATATTAGGGTGTATTGGAGAGTTTGAGGTAGGATAGACTTACAAGATAATACGTACACTTAATATATCAACAGGCGAATCTGATCAAAGATACATTTTGGTTCATCAAGAGACGGCTTGATGGTGGCTTAAGCACCACTGTTCTCAAGAAGAGACTTTGAAAGGAATATCTCGTGCCTTCCTCTTTGTTGGGAGGGGACCTGCTGTGGAAGTGTATCTGAAGATGATCCACGGGTGTTGAATACTTGTGCTTGATGGTCGATCAAGGAGAACCTGAGGCTGTGGGATCATCGCATTCACGTATACGTCAGAGGAATAGGGGAGTTTTATTTACCTTCTAATTGTGCATGTCGTCCGTATGGCAAGCTTCTAAACGGCATGGTTATTTATCCAAAGAATACTTGGGAGGGTTCCCTACTCTCAGAGATATCAGCCTGACTCTGAGTACTTGACTTAACTTTGAGTTTTGACTGTCATGACAGTGTTGCCCCATCTGCATTTGATGCTGTAAAACCTTCTGTACGAAAGGGGTTTGACAGATGTTTGATTGAGCATTGATGCAAGATTTATTGGCAATGATACACAGGACAAAGAGAAAACCTTCCCATCCAAACAAAAACAAACTTTATGAAAAATTAAAGCAGTATCCGGTGGCATCCACGCGTGACACACAAGACCCGGTGACCTCCCTCAAGTCAAATATGAGCACTGTGAGTGCCCTTTTCCTGCCAGAGTGTACCATCAACCTTTTTAGAGGCTTCTATGCCCCAAACCAGCAGTGGAAGGAGTCCATGGGGTTGAGTGGGGTCGGATGAAGCTGGACAGGGTGGAGACAATGGTGCTGAAAAGTGGTCAGAAGAATGTTGGGCTGATGCTGTTTTTTCTTTAAGAGTTGAACTTCAAGCGCCTCGTCGAGGTTGAGCGAGGTACGTTGTTGTGGAAACAGATTCTCCAGAAATAATATGATTGATTCCGTTCAACAGTTGTCCTCAAATCTGGCGCCTTCTTCAGAAAGATCACCGTCATTGCAGAGATCATTCGATGTCAATTGTGTATGTCTCCTCAGAATACGCCCAGAAGCTCACTGACCTCCACATAGGCCTTAACAACAGGTATTCCTCACTAATCCTACCACAAGCACCTCACCTCATTGACCTCAAACTCTCAGGCCTGTCCCAAGGAGCCGGTACGAAGAATGTCCACAGAGAGGCATAGCAGGAGATCGTCGTTGACAAATGGGACAAGTCAAGTTGGGGGCAGAAGCAGGTCGCGGTGCAGAGACAGGCGTTGACCAATTTCGGTTGCTCCAGCATCATACCGACGTGCTTCCTCGCGTCTCACAAAAGCTATCGGTTCGCTGCCTTGATTTTGCTACCAAACAAATTGGAAAATTAAATGAGAGGAGTCGCCCACCAACCACTCCTTGTGGGATCGACGACAAACCAAGCAGGAGTTTTGTGGTTGGTTTACGGTATGTGCCCTCTTTGTTTGCCATATATTCGAAGCACACATTGTCTGATTGTGCAGCCTACAGCTTGCCTGGTGTGGTATACTTCCCATAGACTCCACTCGCACGTCTCTGGAATATATCTAGGGTGCAAATGTGTTTGGGGCGACGAACGATGGAACGCAGGTGTTTGTGGATGGAGGAGGAGAGGCTAGTCGTCCTGTGGTTGATACTGTGAACAGGTGAGCAGTTGAAGTTTGGCATCCATGGTTCGAATGACGATCCCCATCCAAGACACCTCAACTGCCACGACTGATGCGAAGGACCATTGGCCTGCACTTATCAACTTCGGCTGGTCCATGCTTGATGACGATGCTGTCATCCGATTCACCTCTCTCAGACCTTCCTCAGCTCCACCAACAACTCGTCTTAATGACAACAATCCACCACTAATCTGACACTTGATGCACCTCCCAACCCATTTGGAATCTTGAACCCAACTGAACCCTTCACAATGTATGATCAACGGCGGAATATATGCCGTCAAACTCCTGCCTATCGAAGTATTGAACATTGATGGCAAAATGAGTGGCTCGACCCCAGTGGGTACTTATCCGTGCTCGTGGGGATTAGTGACGAGTTGACTGAGGAGGGGGACGAGAAGGAGAGCCAGGATGTGAAGCAAGCCGAGGATGGATGACAGGAGCTAGAGCTGGAGCGACGTCTGGCGAGTCAGGTGCTACTTCAGATGATGGTGTCAGAGCTAGACATTGACGATGTCTGTCTTGCCATGTTGGTCTCTAAGGGATGTTGTCTTGGGAAAGAGTTGCGAGAAGGGAGGCAGCAGCCATTGCTGATGAAAAGAATATGACGGTGCAAGTTCAGAACAGCGAAGATAACGATTCAGCTCCCAAGAGAGAAAAGTTGTTAAGCAGGTATCTCGCTTTTTCTATTCAATGACTACATCAACCTTACCTCCTCCAAAGTCCAATGTAGAACTGGGATGCACATATGACATGGGCACTGGCCTCAAAGAATGGTGTGTCTTTCACTTTTCTAAATGAAAAATGGCAATAAATTTGGGAAGAAATAAGAAAAAAATGTGCCTTCACAGTCCAGGGTAGATGTTCACAAAAGGAAATTTGGCTGTTTCTAATGGAAGAATAGCAGAAGAATCAGATAAAAATAGGGATGATACATATATTGTATTTTCCATTAGGCACTGATTTGAGAGTCCTTTGCATATGACCCAAGCAGAAAATCTCATCTAATTTAAACAAGCCCTATATCATAGGAAATGGTAGAGAATTGAGTGACCCAGAGCATGTACCTACCAAAACAGAGAATGTAAAATATTTACAGAATGCGGCCACGTGCACCTCTTGTCTTTTAGGGCCCTTCAAACAGCATTATAGTAGATTTAAATAAGCCCTACATCATAAAAAATGGTGGATATTTGAGTGACCTAGATTATCTACTTACCAAAACAGAAAATGTGGAATATCTCCAAAACACGGACACGTGCACCTCTTGTCTCATTACAGTACTTTACTCTCCTCCACGAGTTCCGGCGGATTCTGCCGGAATCCCATGGAATGCTGGAATTCCATTCGGATTCTGCCGGAATGGTAGGAATATGAAATTCCTGTGGATTCCTAATATAAGTCATGTGACTTACCCCCTTATCAGTTAATTCTCAGTTACATTTAGATCTGAACAAGTATAATTGAAGTGTATTTAAAATACAGATGAACTACATTTAATAACTACATAATATTATTTTACTACAGTTGATATTAAAGAGAAAGGGGTGCTAAAGGGAAGGGGATGTAAATAAGAAGGGGGATGTTAAAGAGGGGGATGGATGGTACAGGGAAGGGGATGATGAAGGGAATGGGGATGCTGAAGGGAAGGGGGATGTAAAAGGTCAAGGGGATGCTGCAGGGAGAAGGGGAAGGGGGATGGACATACAGTATGAAGTGAGCCTTGTCGCTGTTCGTGGGTGGTCCTGGGCCCCATCTTGTCATTGCGCATGTTGTCGTCGCGTGTGTGGTCCGCGCGTGTTGTCATCGTCTCATCGCGTGTTGTCGTCCCCTCCCCACGTGTCCTGGTCGTGTCGTCGTCCCACGTTTGCATTGTGTTGTCGTTGGGCCATGTCGCCATGTCGTCGTCTTCGTGCGTCGCGTCGTCCCCTCATTGTCGTCCTCACGTGTCACCCTCACGCTTTGTCCTCGTGTGTTGTCCTCATGCATTGTCCCCGTGTTGTCCTCGCGTGTTCTGGTTGTGTCGTCGTCGTGCCGTGTTGTTGTCCCTGTCCTGTGTCCTCCTGGCCGCATCGTTGTTGGTCCATCTTGGTCCTGTGTCTGAGCAAGGTGGGTTGAGTGGAAGGGGGGTTACTCACCATGTGTCCTAACAATGACGACGAACGACGGATTTTAGTCATCGTTCGTCGTTTGGTTGCCACGTCGCTGGGGGCAACGTGGCACCTGGATTTGGTGTTAGCAAAGTAAATAGGGGGAGGTGGGTTGTTGTCACGAACCATCCACATGACTCATCCTCGTGACTCGCCTTTCACTCCTAACCAATGCAAACAAACCCTCACCGACTCTGTCCTCAAGTGTCCAGCGCTGCCGAACACAATAACCCCAAGAAATACAAAAGTGCTTATTGTTCCTCAACTCGCCAAGACTCCTTCCCTCGCCCTGAACCTCGCCTCCTCACAATAATAACCAACTCCGACTCCGACTCCCTGACCCCTCACCTCCATCTTTATTGTACTCCACCCCGAACCCTGAATTCTCTTATCTCATACCTTGTACCATCGTTACCCTTCCCCTACAGATTACATCCTTCACGAACCATATAAATACGCCTCGCACGTACTGTTATTCCTTATCCTTGATATTAAAGTTGTTTCTGCTTTATTCTCTCACCACTCTCATCTCATTCTCAGCTTGTGTTACTTACTAACTCACCTCGACTTCAACTACATCGCCGAACTTGATCCTGCTAAGTTCTCCAGTAACTACATCACTACTAATGTCGAACTTAGCAGTTACATCCTTACGTGTACTCCTACGTCGCTCAGCTACAGCAAACCCTCACCAACTACCCCTCGCCGATCTAGGCTATTAGCCTTCGCTGCTCCCCTTGCGCCAAGACTGTGCCGCCTAACCTTTCCCTATCAATCACCCGGACTATGTATCCACCAGTGGTATCAACATCTGCCCGTAACCTCGTCCTCTCCTCAATATAGAGAATAGGATGGATCCTAACAGAATATCAAGGATCTCCCACCCATTGGTACAATGTCTGGAACCTATACAGAACCCTCCTGCACAGAAGAGCGAGGAAATCTCACCTCACATTTGAATCTATCAGTACCCGCCTCCTACCCCTCCATCTCCGAACCTATGGATCCTCCCCAAACCTCCCCCCAGTCACAAACCTCGTTTTATACAAATCCCACTCATACCTCGCGTACAGCTACTATCCATCCCCCAGAACAAGTCACAAACATAAGGGAAGGACCCAGCTCTGCTCCCCCTTCTGGAGTGATTTTCTCAGCCAACCAACCCGAAAGATCGTATTTACAACCCCCAGCATGGAACCCTCCCCACTCTGAAACTTCACAAATCCGAAATTCTTATGAAAACCCCCCCCAGTATGGGGACAACACACAACGAAACGATAACCTCCTTCAGGCAACTAGGTTACATTTAGGAGAGTTAGGGTACGGAAATCTTAACCAACGCAGCGTGCTCGACACATTTCGAATTCTAAGAAGTGTAGTGCAATCATACAACGAAGGAAATCTCCCCCACTCAGTGATAGCCAGAATCGAACTACCGGGCATGTGGGAGCATACTAGGATGCTCCAATAGTAGGTACCATTTACATGATGTATTCTCGACAGTTGCCGTGAGGCATCTTGATCAGCTACCGTAAATGAAATGAAATGATTTCATTTCATTCACGGCGCTTATTTCATTTGAGATCTCCATGGCTAATGCATCAACTCACTTTCATTCCTGCCGATAAATTCTTCAATACTGTTTCATTCCTCTCAGTGGGCATTTGAAATATTATTTCATTCAACTACGGAAAGTCTTTCATGCGATATTTCATCCATTGCAGCCTCTATTTCAATCACAGTTTCATTCTTTGTGGCCACTGCTTCATACCTACCTGGCCACTGTTTCATTCACATTCGACGGCTCTTTCATGTGAGGTCTCGTTCATCGCGCTTTCATTCCTGCCGAGAAATCCTTCAATATTGTTTTATTCCTCTCAGTGGGCATTTTCATTCAACTGCGGTAAGTCTTTCATGTGACATTTCATCCATTGCAGCCTCTATTTCAATCACAGTTTCATTCTTTGTGGCCACTGCTTCATACCTACCTGGCCACTGTTTCATTCACATTCGACGGCTCTTTCATGGGAGATCTCGTTCATCGCACTTTCATTCCTGCCGAGAAATCCTTCAATATTGTTTTATTCCTCTCAGTGGGCACTTGAAATATTATTTCATTCAACTACAGTAAGTCTTTCATGCGAGATTTCATCCATTGCAGCCTTTATTTCAATCACAGTTTCATTCTTCATGGCCACGCTTGTTCATGCAAGATGTTGTTCATCGTGGCATTGATTTCAATTGCAATTTCAATCCCCCATGGCCACTGCTTCATACCTACCTGGCCACTGTTTCATTCCCTATTGATGGCTCTCTCATGCGATATTTCATCCATCCTGACTTTTATTTCAACCACGATTTCAATCCTCCCCACAGCTGCTTCATGATTCTCAATTATTCCTGCCGGTCTATTTCGTTCATAATGTACTTCATCCATGTCGTCTAAACAAGCAAAATATTTATTTATTAATCATCATAGTCGAGAGACATTTCGTCATCGTCATCGTCATCGGCATCTGATCGGGACTCATCAAAATCAAGACCTTCGTCCTCCAGCACCTCCTCATTTTCACATTCTCCTTCGTAATCATCCTTGGGGACTTTTTGCTTTGAGGACTCCTTCCATGATGGGTATTTTGTGGCCCAGTCTGGATGGATATCTTTACTTGCCAAAATTGGTAGCCAATCCTCTGCAAAACGTCTAGCCATATGACGTATGAGGTCAGCTTGCTTGTATGCATATGCCGAAACCCCAGCTAAAATTTCGGGGCTGCAATCTGTGCGACGTGCCGCTTGTTCTTCCCACCAAGTCGCCTTCCACTCAAACCATGCAATCACCCTCCGCATTTCCTCTTGAAGGATCAAAAATTCCTCCTCCCACTGCATCTTTCGTGCCCTGGCTTTTGTCCACTCTACCTGCATGCACTTGTTGAATTCGGCTTCAGTGCTAAGACTGGACTTGTCTTGTTTCCGTGTCATCCAAATCCATGACATGACAAACCGACCCTTTGACTCATTTGGATCCTTTCTGGGGCCGCATATGTCCTCCTGTCGCAGCTCTTTCAACTCTTCATGCCAATCTCCATTTGGATCAAGGACTGAAAGAGCAACGCATGCCATTCGATACTTGTGGATGGCACATGCAAGTTTGCGATTAATCTTGTGATACGTGGTGAGCATACGTGTATTTGGTCGATTACCTGTTCCCGAAATGTTGATTTGCTTGAACTGCCATAAGCCCTGAATGATTCTTCGCTGGCGGCGAATTTGAGCCAGAGAATCAAAGCATTGCGCATACCGTAGGCGGCGTTCTGCATTACAGATACGCTTCATCTCCGAAAGAGAATGAATGGATGCAGGGAGAGATGAAGGCAACACGAGGTTCAAATTTTCAGCTAACTCTCGATGCGACTCATCAGTCTCGGCAAGCACAGTGGCGGCATGGGGCTTGTAGACCAGTTGGGTCTGTCTCCAGTTGGTGATTTGCCGTTGAAGGGCATTACGTTTTTCCTGGACGTCGGCCTGTTGTTTACTAGTTTTAAGTTTCTTCTTGTCGGAAACTTCATGATGGAGTTGATACCTGTATTTTTTTTTTGAAAAATAGCAGTTGAGCGATGAAATTTGTTACATACTGTCTATCTTCAAGTTCTAAACCCATTGTTAAAAACCCAGTCAGTGAAACCTTGTGTGTTTGGCAATTACTGGATGAAGCTTCTGCTGCTTCCTCTTTCGAGAGTTCTAATCGAACGTCCTGAAGGGTAAGTCCTAAAATGCCGCCATCAGAAACATTTGAAAGGATGAGAGAAATTTCGTTACCTATTGCAGGCTCAGTGTACGGATTTGGAGCGCTCAGATCGTTTTCCCATTTCTCAACCTTGTTCTCCCATTTCTTGATCAATTCAGTAGAAAATGTTGATGTGAGCTGTTGATATGCCCCCTTGTGTGTCGTTTTCATTTTCGCAGCCTGGATAAATTTCTTGCGTAAGATGAGTCCTGTTTGATGATAAGCAAAGTATCATATCAGAAAATAAAATCACGTACTCAATCCAACTACTTTCCAGTAGTTCCAACCATTCCAATGATCATTGAGGGTTTCATGACGTGTGCCGGGACCCATTTCACGAACACTTGCAGCCAATGGATTAGTGTGCGACCAACTCGTCTCGATTTCTTCACCACAAGTTTGTCCAGTGCCTTTCATGTAGCCTAGGTTATAATCATCCTGGCATTTTTGCCTGTGTCCATTTATGTGCCAACTTGGAACCCCCACGTCGACCTTGACACCTTCGCTTATCCTCATATGCTCGGGGAACTCTTCCATTCATGTGTAAAGATTCTTTGACCACTGACAGCCAATATCATATGTAATAACGAGCCAGACAAGCAGAATGCCGATAATAGAAGACAACACTATGAAGTCCATGTTACAGTATCTAAAAAGTTGTGGGTAAAATTAAACAAGCAAAAGAGCTAGGATATGACTGACCTTTCCCCCTTCTGTAGGTCCCCTGCTCCATTTCCGCACACCAAGACGTGTCGAGAGCAGATGATGAGGCCAGCACCCGAGACAGCGTACCCAGGTGTTTTTCGAATGCTAGCCCTGACAATCGTGTCGTGCTCTGATTCACATGTATTTATCTAGATATGAAATTGTCAAGATCAGACAATGTCAATTTGACATGTAAACTTACTTCGGGTTGGTCGACGTAGTCTTTGATGAAATCTTGGTATTGACCTTCATTGACAAAAGCGCCAAGTCCCAGTGTGAGGTCAATGTTGGTAATTTTACGATCTTTTCCTTTGAGCTTGAAGTTCGCGTCGATCGCAAGATAAAGAATATACAGATATCTAAACAATTTTTCAGTTATCCGAGCCATTGACAAAGAGAAGAGAAGATAACTCACAATAATGGTCCTGCCTTTTGCCATCCCTCGGGTAAGTTACGGCCAGGATGAGGGCAAGCTGGACATTCAACCATCAATCCACCAGGTGGGGTGCCATTCACACCTGAAGGATCGTGCCCCCGGCCAGCATGCTTGAAAGACATCAGATTTTGCCACAAGCGAAAAGCGCGATGCATTTCAGGGTATCGGTACTGTGAGATTGGCTTAGATCAATCATGAGGAATAAAGTATAGAAAAAATTACATACAATTGAAGGGCGCACGTTCGCATTATCGGTTTTACGCAAGAGAACATGGTAAAAGTCGTATAGCGTCGTCTTGCCCTGCAGAGTCAATTCATGGAAGGTGTCGAGACATTCGAAGGTGAATACAGTCTGCGGGCGAGCAGTTGTAGCAGGAAACCAATGTTTTCGAAGCAATTGTACGTGTTTGTCGAGTTCATATGTCGGTCCACAGCCACAGAAGTCGACGTTGACTTGATGAACACTGGATACATCAAAAACAAGAAAGTTTGACGAGGCTGGAACTGGCATGGAGCAGCGACCACCATCGTGTCCGAGTTGAATTCTTAGGCCGAGAGTACTGAGGGGTGCCTTCTCGAAGAAATGGCCATTCCATTTCTGACGCATCATTACTTGAACACCAAAGAAAGCTTTACTCACTTCGATGCGATGAAGTTCCAGCTCACAGTGCTTACTCATGATGCAGCTGCCGCAGAGTAACGTATGTCCATGTCCGCAATCTTTACACCGAAATAAGACCTCTCCTGCTGGACAGAACACGCAGACAGTCGGAAGAATCAAAGGACCGTCATGATGCAGCAACTCGTCCAGACATGAATCCCGCAGTTCTACCCACTCCAAGAGTCTTGACTGCGGAGAAAATAGTTAGATAGAGTTAAACTTGAATGTAGTGAATCGAGCTTACCTTGGTCGTATTGACGCGCTTACGTTTCAACTTCTGAGGTACTTCAGTTGAAACCGAAGACAACGTGCTCGCAAGGTCCAGAGGTGGTGAAAGTTCTTCAGCTGGCAGGGGTTCTTCACAAGGCGATGGTTCTTTGCTTGAAGTTTGGTGTCGCCATTCTCGTTCCTGAGTTGTTAGTTTCCCAGCACTGCTTCTTTGTACTGAAAGGACCGACGACACATAGGTGACTGTGTTTTGTTGGGCTGGAGTTTTCCTTGGGCGTGCCTCTCGAAACTGGGGAAGATGGGCTCGCTTTGCTCGTCGAGCGTTAGAGGCCTCGGATGCAGTGCCATCAGTCATGGTGACTAGAGGTGGAGGGGCACCGGAACTTAGAGGTAACAGTGAAAAACAATCTGCAAGGAACGAATGAGACGAAATGAAACAGAAATTTGAATAAGGAACTCACCCTTCCTTATTTGGACTTGAGATAACATATTGATCTTGTGTGTTTCCTGAACAGCTTGATGTTGGTGTCGATAACATGCACGGAGAAGTGAGATAAATGTAAAGAATGAATATAAGATCAGCAAGTAACAGGAAAGAGGTAAACTACTTGATAGGTAGATCCTCGGAATCGTCAGGATGGCCGAACTGTTCAACTTGAATGGTATTGACAGGCCTCCAAGTTTTTCTCAACATACCCCGATCGCTAGTGTTTGAAAGTCCGGTCTGGTCCGGTTTTTTGATGCCCAAGGGCTTTAACCGTAACCGTAACCGGTCTGCCTTTTTCCTAGAAGTCAAAAAACCGGACCGGACCGCAAAAAACCGCGGTC
>Ga0307507_10005937_pt1 | contig 19402 bp, 9 predicted proteins | sample 7_EM_MG_FD_207223 | JGI IMG/M metagenome (GOLD analysis project Ga0307507, IMG submission 207223) | Populus trichocarpa ectomycorrhiza microbial communities from riparian zone in the Pacific Northwest, United States - 7_EM | ecosystem: Host-associated > Plants > Roots > Unclassified | place...
CGTAGAGCGTATGCGGTAGGGGCCGTATGGCGTGGCGTAGGTCACCTGACTACCTACGGCCCGATAGATAGCCCGACCTTTTACTACCCCTTACTTTCTCCTTTGGTAGAGAAGATAGACACAAATAAATCAAGAACCAGAACTACTATATTGTAATTACAGTATCACCCAGAGTGATACCAACACTGATCAGTAATATCACAGATTAGGAGTCCGGTGTTATTACAAAGAGAGACAACACGCGATCGCTTCTACCAAGGCCCGTCGATCACGTCGCGTTTGCTAAGGAGAACCCTTCCTACCAAGGCCCCTGGGAACTTAAAGAACCGACTCCTACCAAGGCTTCGTTCGGTTCGCGTCCACCACACAAATTAACACCCAGTATGACCTCTTTACTGAGCGTTAGTACCCCCAGTAGCGTTAGCAGCACCCACCTACACCACAATCTACGCTAGTTATTATGTCCGACACAGGAATCCAACGTCCGAACTAGGGCAATGGGATCACCCTAACCAACGAGACTACTATAGAAGATGTCACTAACTACATTAACTTTAAAATTAATAAGTATACTAAGCGTAACTTTAAGGATAAAAGCTTATGGGAATCATACTAAGAGGACTTTAAGAATTTCAAGGTATAGACATTTAAAGACGCTGACAGGTCTGCAATTAAAGAACTTAAACAACTACTCCGATGTAATGGAGTATGGGTCTTTAACAAGAAGAGCAAGTCAGTACCACAAGCACTATATAATATCGCTTATGAGGACAACCTGTCACGGGGCGCGGAACAGTGGCAGCTGAACGTATGTATTCGAGGAGTCTACAAGACGTTGCGCGATCGATCGTAAGGGTCGAGGGCGTAAGGAGGTGACATACCTACGCGTAGCTGACGTAAGCTGTACGCGAGGTGTACGCGAGAGCACAGGGCTCTCCTATGGAGGCCCCTGCGGTAGGGTTCCGTGACACTACCCCCCCTCCTATAGAGGCGGAGCTCCGGCGACGCTGTGGTTGCTATATATATGTAGTAAGGTATAGAGAAGAAAAGGAAATATCGCTAAAGGCTTGCAATAACGTTACGTGATAAGACTTGGCACCTAAGAATTTAACTAATTAGACAACTTTAACTGCTAGTTAGAGTTCCTGGACATCTCAACGATTTTCTGGTTACGTGATCGCACTTTGCTATTATGTAATAGCAATCTGCGGCAATCTAATGGCAACCTAACGGCAATTTGCCCTTATATAGCAATATACGGTTTAACTCTATAAGGGCTCCCATAGAGGATTAGGTATGAAATCTCTACTTAGGCCCAGTTTCTGTAGGTTCGCGTGGTAAAAATCGCTAATTAGATCCTTTGCATTTTTAAAATCTTCCTATAGTTGCTATTCTAGCTGGTCTATATTGAATCCTGTATAGATAGCTCTATAGTAGAGCCGCCGTCCCCTGCCTTTGCCATAGTATTTAGAGTTAATGATTTGTTTAATGGTCCACTCCTTATAGTTCTCGTCTTCATTCTTATCTCGGATTAGTACTAGTGGAGGTTTAGGCTATATCTGTCCTAGTAAGGGGTTAGGCTAGTAAAGGTGTAGTAGCTATAGGTAAAATATAGGCCATATCCCGCGGGTAGCTAGGGTAGGCGGGAGCTCTAGCTTATATACGGCTCCCCTATTAATAACTTGTTTAATTTAATAGGGGGCGAGATTCTTATAATTAAGTGACTTTATAGGCCTCTATATAGAGATATTATATGTATTTAGCCATACCTAGTTGCTAACACGTATCTCTAGTGGTGGCGCTCTATAACAATCAGCAAAGTAGGCCTGTTTTGCTTAAGCCCAGGCCATTTCTTCCTTATAGTAGTTAAGTAGATTTTTTATGCGGTCTGCATGTTAGTCAGTAAGTAGCATCTTAAGGCGTTTTTTATATAGTAGTTTCTTATCAATAGGTTCTAGTAGCTCTATGCTAGATTAGGGGTAATAACCCTTATTTATAAAGAACGGGGTAAGTCCTATAGTAGTTAAGACGTAGTTATTCGCTGCAAATTTACCTAGTAGAAGGTAATCCACCCAGTTATCCTAACTATAGGCGACTACCTATCGTAGATACGCTTTTATACTAGCATTAGCTTTTTCTGGTTACCTGGTAGTTTTATAGTGGAAGGATATAGACATCTTAATAGAGGTGCCAAGACGTTGGCAGATTCGTCTCTATATATCAAAGTCAAACTATATACCTTAGTCGGACGTAATTGAGTTAGGTAGCCTATGTAATTAATAGACTTTACAGAGGAAGGTATTAGTAACGTCACTAACAGCTACGCCTTTAGTAGGGACGTAGTGGCGCTCTTTTATAAGTCGGCATATTATTATAAGGATATTCTTATAGATACGGCCGTGTCATTTATAAGATAGTAGGTTAATAATAAAATCTATGGCAATATCTACCCATTATTATATAGGTACTGGTAGAGGGTGTAGTAGTCCTTGGTACTTTATATTAAAGGCCTTAGCGCGCTTATAACTGTAGTAGGCACCTATAAAGCGTTTAACTAAGTCTGTTATCTTAGGCCAGAAGTAGTATCAGCTAAGGAGCTTATAGGTCCCTCCTTTTCCTAGGTAGCTGCTTAACCGGAGGTCATAGGCCATTTGGATTAGTTGCCGTTATAGGTTTTCTAAGTTAGGGATAAATAGGCGGCCTCTATAGTAGAGCCTGTTCTCTTTTACTTCTAAGGCTGCTATATTAATCTGGCCCAAGCTTCGGAGGTTCGTGGGCAGCGTATAGATGCTGGCGGTCTTTGCGGCAATAAGTTAATGCAGTAGTGGGTTAACGGAGGTATTATATACTGCGGTAATAAGCTTATTAATTTTAGGAGGTGATTCTAGTTCTATAGTATAAAGCTGAGGTGTAGTTAGCTTTGTTATAGGTAGTATACCTAGGGCTAAGTTCCGTACTTTTAGGATTATCTATTATTGGAACTAATTATAGAGGTCATCTTCTAACTAAGAAAGGTCTTGCGAGCGGCGAGTTAGGCTATTAGGCTTAGTGCCTTATACTCCTGGTCTATATATAATTTTAAAGTTAAAATTGGAGAGGAACTCGTTTTAACGTACTTAGCGTCAGTTTAGCTGCTTTATAGTTATAAAGTACTTAAGGTTGTAATAATCTATAAAGACTTTAGTTAGCTAGTTAAGTTCTGCTAAGAAGAGTTCCAATTAGAATTCTTTAAACGCTTATATAATCGCAAGGAGTTCCTTATTATAGATCTTATAGTTATACTTTTATAGTATAAGCTTAAACAAGTAGAATGCGACTAGGTGGAGGAGGCCGTTATTGCCTATCTAGGAAAGGATGCCTGCGTTAACATGGTCTAAGGAGTCAGTTTTAAGATAGAGTTGTTATCCTAGTATAAAGTGAGCTAGAATAGGTGCTTTAGTAAAGGCATTTTTAAGGTCTTAGAACGCTTTCTTATATTTAGGCGTCTAAGTAAAGCATAGGTGCGTTTTTCTTCCTTTTATAAAAAGGCCCTTCGTTCGCATTATTGCTATAAGTGGTGCTACTACGCCTAAGAAGTTGTATATAAATTTCCAATAGAAGTTAGCAAAACTAAAAAAGGCTTATACGTCCTTAATGCAGTTAGGGGCTTGCTATTTAGCAATTATACGTACCTTCTTAGGGTCCATACGGACACCCTTAGTAGTAACAATTAGTCCAAGGTATTTTACTTCTATAACTAAGAATTTGCACTTTTTTAAATTAATATAAAGTCCTGCTTCCCTAAGGCGCTATAGGACCTTTCAAACGTGCTTAATATGCTTAAAAGGGTTGTCGCTATAAATAAGTATGTCGTCTAGGTACGCAGAGCAGAAGTCGTTAAGGTAGTCCCATAAGGCGTTATTAATATAGCTTTGGAAGGCGCCTGGGCCGTTACATACGCTAAAGGGCATAACGGTATATTCAAATTAGCTAAAGCGCAATGCAAATACGGTTTTCCATTCGTCACCTTTCCGTATTTAGAAATAGTTAAAGGCGGCGATAATATCAAGTTTAGTATAGATTTTGGCTTAACTAAGCCGCTTAAGGGTCTCGCGTATAAGCGGTACTAGGTATCAGTTCTTGATTATAATAGCGTTAAGTCCTTTATAGTTAACGCAGAATCGGATACCTCCCCCTAGCTTCTTAGCGAGAAGGATAGGGGCGGCTGCTAGTAATATGCTAGAACAAATAAACCCTTTATTAAGGTGCTTATTAATATACTTTTTTACAACTAGGAGTTCATCTTTTAACATTAGGTAGGGTCTCTTATAAAGTAGCATTTTCCCTTATTTAATATTAATGGCATGGTCGTCAGGTTAATATAGGGGGGGTGTATCTGCGCCCTTTTATAAGCATATGTTAATAAAGTCATAGTACCTCTTAGGGAGGAGCTTGCGGAGTTCCTTATTAGTAAGTCCTTTTTTAAGGTTTATGAACTTCTTAAAGTCTAAAGGTAAAAGTCCATAGAGTTCCGCAGGGGCGTCGTCTTCTAGAAGGTCAACTATGTCTATTCTGTTACTATAGAGGACGTGGTCCTATTCTTTATCAAGCTTATATAGTTATAATTAGGAAGCTACAGCAACGGTCCAGCCTTTCTTACGTGCTATACGGTAGAAGGCCGCAGCACTTACATAGTGGCAGTTGGTTATAGGTAGAGTAATAAGGGGTTCCTTAGGTTAATATCCTAGGGAGTAAATAGAGGCGGCTAGGCTATGCCCTAGGCAAGTCTCTCTGCAGTATTTAGAGTTAAAGGTTACTTCTCTCTTTTTCCAGTTAATAGTGGGGTTGTGTTATTTAAGCCAGTTTATTCTAAGGATAATAGGGTAGTTGGTAAATAGTATAATATAGGCCCAGAGCTCTTCCTAGTGCCCGTTTATGTCTAGGTAGAGTTGTGCTATATAGGTAATCTTTTGTGCGGTACAATTACCGTCAGCAAGTCGTAGGGCGCGGGCTTTAGTAAGGGGTAAGGTAGGTAGGTTATAAGTACGCATAAATTAGGTATCTATAAATTTATTAGTAGCTCCGCAATTAATCATAGAACGACTTTTATATTGCTTTTTAGCAGTAGTTCCTATTATAGGTAAAACTATCTATTTCCGTCTATTTATCTTTACTAAGTTATCTATTAAGCAGGCCGATATATAGATCCCTCTATTATCAGGGCGTCCTAACCCGCAACTTAGGGCTAGGACTTGGCGTTTTCCGCTTCCGTATCCAACTCTACTGCTGTTACTACGTCTTCGTCTTGTATGGTAGCGGTATATAGTAAGGTATTCGGTGTTTAAGGTATAAAGTTAGGTATTAGGCGGCGATTATTAAACCTAGCTATTAGGTAGTTTAGGTTCTCGTAATAACAGCCTTCTTAACGGCATCTATAGCAGCGCCCTAGCTTTTAAAGTAGCTCGCGCTCTCCGTCTAGGAGCTTACATGGGAAGGTTAGTATAGAGAGGTTAATATTAGCTCTAGTATTTATAGTAGGCGTCAGTGACCTAGTGTATATAGGTGTGGTTGGCCCGGAGGGCTTCTATATAGGAGCCTTTGGGCAAGGGTTAGCAGTAGAGATCTAATTCAGCCATCATTTAATCTTCTATAGGGCTGCTACCATGCCATATATATCATTGTAATTGTGACTAGCGGCAGCGTAACTAAGGCAATAGGTGACCTTTTTAAGGAGATCTTCCTGGTCTTTAGCGTCGTCTTAGAAGAAAACTCTAGTGTATTCCTAGAACTTAACATAGAACTCATTAAATAACTTAATGGGACTTATCTTTAGGGCGCGTAGTTTAGCTTGACTAGTAGCCACTAGGTTATAGTCGCGATACATTAGGTCAAGATTATTAAGAACCTTTTAGTAGGACTACCACTTTTAGGGGCCATTAGTCTCCTATTAGGCGAAGAGTCTGTTAAATAGGGTACCCTTTATACGCCCAATAATATAACCAATCTTAGCATTCTCCTTAGGAAAAAGGTAGGCACTCTAGGTTAGTTTTTTGCGGATTTGCATCTTCTAGTAGCTGTATTCCTTGTGGTCTCCCTAGAAGACTAGGGGATTAGGGTATCATATATTAGACCCTATAATTGTGGCTTAAGTTCAGTTACTGTTATAGGAGTCGTCCCTATTAGGTAAAGCTGCTTAACGCTAACTTTTGGCCAAGTATTGAGTGGGTGAGGTTGCCGGAGGCGTAGAGACTTAGGTGGTGTAGTGCGTAGTAGGGAGGTGCTTGGTGTTGTTATAGATGTGCTTATTAAGCTAAGACTATAGGTATTTAATTATGCCCTCCTTTTTAGTAACCTAAGCAATAAGTATAATCTTAGCTTTCTTCAGTCGTTGGACGTCGCGCTTAGATATATAGAGGTCATCTTTAGTCTCTTAGCGTGTGTTATTAGCAAGTGCCTCACTAGCTTATAAGTTTTAGATAATATCATGGTCTTAAGCAGCACGCAATTCGGCTTATATAAGCTTTAGGTAGTAGTTCTGTAGAAGGTAATAGTATTTATCAGGTTCTCGTGCTACTATTTATGCAAACATCTCGGCGTCTCGTATTTTGATCTTAATAGGTAGCTGCCCTTCTGGTTGCTTTTCCGTGGCTGTGTAATTAATAAAGGATAAGATGTCACCAGTGTCTATCTTATCAAGGTCGTCGCTGTAACCACCTATACCAATAGGGGTATACCCATCCTACTAGGCTGGTTGACTTTTATTGTCTTTAAGATGGTGCTAGGTACTTAGGGGTGCTTATAATTATAACTCTTTTAAGCCGCTAGGCTTGCCCTTAGGGGTTAAGGCTAGGGTTAATGAATTAAATTCTCCTGGGATTAATTAGCATCGTAGGTTAGGTTGGGGTATTAGGTTGCTCTTTAGGCTTAATATAGTAGCTAGTAAGGAATATCGTCTTACTATTATAGTGCGAAGGTTGCTCGTAAACACGCTGCTTTTAGCAGCGCCTGTAGTATCATAAACGTAGAATTGGTCATAGGCTAGGTGTCGGTGGTAAAAAAAAAGGCGCAACGTAATGTTACGGGGCGCGGAACAGTGGCAGCTGAACGTATGTATTCGAGGAGTCTACAAGACATTGCGCGATCGATCGTAAGGGTCGAGGGCGTAAGGAGGTGACATACCTACGCGTAGCTGACGTAAGCTGTACGCGAGGTGTACGCGAGAGCACGGGGCTCTCCTATGGAGGCCCCTGCGGTGGGGTTCCGTGACACAACCCTATAGAATGGTTAGATGCAGAAATTAAGCTATTTATTAAGAATAAAGGACCTTTTAATTTATATGCTATTAACTATCGTCTTAAATCACGTCTATTAACTCCCTTAATATCGTTTGCTACTCTAGCTCTTACGGCCGAGCTCCCCTTGCCTACAAACGACATGGCTCCCCCTATAAATACCTTAAACACACAACCAACAGAAGCCAAAGCCACCGTTAATTATAGTAGAGACTTAGCAACCCTAGCAAAGATGTATATAGAGGAAAGCAAATACAGTAGAGAGGATAACAACTTTAACTGTAAGCTTATGATTTTCAACGACCTTTGTGATAGAGTTGATATACTATAAGTGGTAAAGATTAAAGCCTTTCTAATAATGCTATGTAGTATTACTCTTAATTTCTACTATGGAAACAAGGCAACCTATATCACTTTTAATGGTATCTATAACGCTATACGTAACCACTTTAAAGGACTAGAATATAAGCGTGGAGTTCTAATAAAGTGGAACGCTATAACTCTTAAGATAGTAATGGTAAAGAGCAAAGGCAAGTCTATAGAGGACTGCCTATAGCTATTACTTAACAACCTCCGTCACTTATAGTATGGTCTCGACGCTAACCTCTATAATAATGATTTCCTCTATAATAAGCTTATTGTCGCTTATTAAGACGTCGCTGCTTACTAGGCAGCTTGCTCTAACCCGCCTACTATACTTGCCGGCCTCATAAACAGCCTACGATCGTTAATTGTCACTTATAAGAAGATTAATGGTACTATAGGATAACCCGCCAACGTGTTTTTATAGCCTATAGAATAGCCCGCTGATGTGTTCTTTACTGACCGTCGCTACTACCAATCAACGTCTCGACCAAGTTTATTAAATAATCGTTACGGTAATAATACTAGGACGTGCTTTGTGTGTAAAAAAGGAGACTGTTAGTTAACTAGGTATACTAAAGAAGAATATAATAAAGTAAGAGAAGGATTTAAGAGATATATCCACCAGTACCTTATGGATAATAATATTAACGATAATTTTGATAAGGATATAATAGCAGTTTCGACTACTACTAGCGGCAATTTCTTTTATAGCAACTATGGTGTTGAGCACTTTATGACTTTAAATGGGCCAATACTAATTAAAACCGCTAAGAATATAGTTACGTCTATAAACAATAATGCCTTTGTCTACGGCCTTACTGGTAGTATAGAACCTGGTAGTATGGAACCTGGTGGTATGGAACCTAGTACAGCAAGGCACGGCGACGTTGGCAATAAGAGTAGCAATAATAAGGGCAAAAGCGCCACCTACTTCTACAATGATAATAATAACGACATTAACATAGAGAACCTTACTGTTGATATTAACTTCCTTGACTGTTATTCCGACGACGATAAATAGGACTATAGATACTTGGACACCCCCGTAACACCTTTAATATCCGCAATATCCGTAACAATATCCGTAACAAGATATCTGCGATTCCTGCCCTAAGTATGTGTTGACCTAGCAACCAAGTTCCTAATATATACTCCTTTATACTTTCTTACCTTCTTTCTTTTTGTAAATGTCGCCAGTGTTGGTACTAGTAGAGGTTGTAAATAACGTTACTAGATGAATAGCGTAGAGCGTATACGGTAGGGGCTGTATGGCGTAGCGTAGGTCACCTGACTACCTACGGCCCGATAGATAGCCCGACCTTTTACTACCCCTTACTTTCTCCTTTGGTAGAGAAGATAGACACGAATGAATTAAGAACCAGAACTACTATATTGCAATTGTAGTATCACCTGGAGTGATACTAATATTAACTATTATGGCCCTAGTTAGGAAATAAATAACTATAATATAATAGTCCTTTATGGATGCCTTGGCCTAGTAACAAGCTATACTAGAAGCCTAGCATTAGCAATTAATTAAAGCAATACGCAAAGAACTCTATAATACTAAAGTACTCGCGTTAGAAACCCTAATAGCAACACCTATAAACGAGATTAAGATAACTGTATACAAACCTAGCCCGTTAAATGCGAACCTTAAACTAGTAACGGTAGCTTAACCCATACCTATAACAAACCTAGTACTTACTATAAAATTAGAAAAGCTTTCTAACCCTTTAATATTTAATAGAAATTAAAATAACCTATACCCCTTTATAACTAAGCTCCATTTTAAACTTTTAATAAACTATAACCAATACCCCACCGAAGCTAGTAAGATTAGCTATAGAATGTCTTATTTAAACAAAGACACTGCACGAACTATAGACCCATTCTTCCATAACAGCACCTTTATTAATTTTAAAACCTTTATCTCTCTATTAAAATAAATATATAATAACGCTAGCCACAAATATACCACTGTTACTAAACTTAAAAACCTATAATAACGGAACCGAGAATTTACCAGCTTCTTTTCAGAATTTTTAAGCCTTAGATTAGAATAAAGCCGCTAAAGTTACTGCTCTTTAACGAGCTATTTTAGATAAAATTAGAGCATAGTTAGTAGGTAGGGAACTGCTAAAGGACCTACCCAAATTTGCTATAATATATTAACAAATTAATAAGGACCTTTAATATAACAAATAGACTCATTTCCTGAAGCCAACTATACCTCATGTTTAAGACTTTACGAAACCAATATATACCCCAAAACGCGACCCTTCTCTAAAACCTACGCACGACCCTATGGACCTTAACACCACTCGATCCTACATACCCTTAGGAACCAATAAACAAAGAACTCGAGCCGCAAATAGAGAATGCTTCGGATATGGTAGAAAAGGACATATCTAAAGGAATTGCCGAACTTACCCTTTTAAAAAAGTCCGCCGTAGTTTCTCCCACTCCTTAAATTGCACTCGCTCTTTAAGCCGTACTCGCTCCTTAACTTATACTTGTCCTATAAATTATACCCAGTCGTTATAAAGTATATTACCCTTAACTAACTCGGAAAACGAATCGTCCTAGGGCTAAGTCGCGCCTTAGGATAAGAAGTGGAAGAGTATAAGTATCTAAGCTCTTCTAGCGCTAATACACAACATAACTCCCTTAATATACTTGGCGAAATTTAAATACTTAAAAAATGGAAGGAGATACAAATCCTTATAGATAGCGGAGCTACTAGTATAGGCTTTATTAATATAAACTACGCGAAAACCTAACGCCTAAATTTAAAGAAACTTAATAAGCCCTAAGGCCTACAAGGCTTTAATAGAAAACCCTTAATATATAGCGAATTAATATACTACGCTCTTATGAAAATGCGGATAGGCAAACACCTTAAATACATTTCCCTATTTGTAACACCCCTAAAGCAATATAAGATAATACTTGGATATAGATAGCTAAAACAACACAATCCTTTAATTAGCTAGGTTAAAGAAACACTAAAGTTCTATACAACCTACTACTAAAGCTATTACTTAAAACACCACCTGCCCTATAAACATGCATAAGATTATTTAAATTTAACACAATATAAACTGCCTCTACTACAGACCCTAAATTAAAATAATAAAGCTACGACTGCTGATTATAGTAAAGAATGCAAAGACATTACGCCGAAACCTCTTAAAATTCGTATAATATAAGCCGCACCTTTTATTTTGTTAGCACGAAAACAAGACCATAAAATCTTTACTATTACTATAGAAGATATTAAAAAAGCACTAGAACTAAAGTAATATATTAACCCTCAACCTCTTATGCCTAAAGAGTACCACAATCTAATTAATAAGTTTAAGAAAAGATTTATAGACTAACTACCCCCATATTAAAATGTATACGATTTTAAGATAGAACTTAAACCTAATATAATACCAAAGTTCGGTCCACTATATAGTATGTTACAAAAAGAACTGCTTATAATATAATAATACCTCAATAAGCATCTAGAAAAAGGATTTATTTACTCTAATTAATCTCTATTTGCCTTACCCGTACTATTTATTAAAAAGCTAGGAGGAGGCTTGAGATTCTATATCAATTATTAAACTCTAAACGTAATTACAATTTAAAACCGATATTCTATTCCCCTAATTTAAGAAACGCTTGACCGCTTATTAAAGGCATGGTACTTTATAAAGCTTAATATAGTCGCTACCTTTAACCAAATCCGTATCCGTAAAGGAGATGAGAAGTATATAGCTTTTTGTATATAATAGGGACTCTTTAAATACCTAGTAATGCCATTTAGTATAAAGAATGGTCCTAGTACGTTTTAATAATATATTAATAATACGCTTCGTGAATTCCTTAACGTATTTATTATTGCGTATATTAACAATATTTTAATCTACTTATCTTTGCTTTCTAAACACCGGAAGCACATTTAAATGGTCCTTAAACGCCTATAAGACGCGGGTTTATAATGCGATATTAAGAAATGCAAGTTTTATACATCCAAAGTTATATACCTAGGCCTAATTATATCCCGTAACAGAATTAAAATGGACCCTAAGAAAATCGCTGTGATTATAAACTAGGGAAGCCCTAGTAATATATAAGATATTTAAGGATTTCTAGAATTTATAAACTTTTATTGTTAATTTATTAACCACTTCTTAGAAATTACCTAGCTATTAGTAATCCTAACAAAGAAGAATATAAAATTTAAATGGTCCACTAAATGCGAACAAGCTTTTAATAACTTAAAATATCGCTTTATAACTACTTTGATCCTTGCCTACTTTGACCCTAACCTTAAATATATTATTAAAATGGACTTGTCTGATTATGCGCTAGGGGGAGTGTTGTTATAATATAATAAAAACAGCGAGCTACGTCCAGTAGCCTTTCTCTCTTGGAAACTTGCCCCTACTAAATTAAACTACGAGATATATAATAAGGAACTGCTTATAATCGTTAGATACTTTAAATAATGGCGTTCTAAGCTAGAAGGATTATTGTTCCCAATACGCGTGTTAACAGACTATAAGAACCTGCAGTACTTTATAACTATAAAGCAATTAACGCAGCGCTAAATTTGTTGGGCTAAATACCTCTTATAATTTAACTTTAAGATTATATACTAACTAAGTAAACTTAATTAGAAGCCTAACGCATTAATATAACAATTATAAGACCTACCTGCGAATGCTTTGGATAAATGGATTATAAATTAATTATGGATCTTATTACCCCCTAAACGTTTCAAAAAACTACGTCCTATATTCCTAGATACGGAACTTGATAGAAACGAATTAGAAGTTAATAAATAGGAAATGGAAATTAATAAGCTAATGGAATACGAATATAAGAACAATATATGGATAATAGATGTAATAAAAGCGATTTAAACGGGAAAATGATAGTATAAGGATATTACACTTGCTAAATGCGAAATTTAAAATAATCGATTATACTATTAACAGAAGATGGTAGTTCCGAATTCCAAGCCTTTATAATTTAAGATACTCGGATTTGTATATAACTCCCCTATAGCAGGGCATCCTGGCCATGCGAAGACTTATGAGATTGTTTAATAAGTATACTATTAGCCTATAATATACGACTACGTACGAAAATACGTTTAAGTATACAGGATGTGCGTACATAGAAAGACCTCTTATATAAAGAAATAAGGAGTACTTTGACCGCTACTAATTCCAATATAAAGATGGCGCGATATCTTAATTAACTTTGTAGTTGACTTGCCTAACAGTAATAGGTTTACGAATATTATAGTAGTTATTAACCGTCTTATAAAAATGCGATATATAATCCCTATGGACTTAATTAATGTGATATTAGTAGCTAAATATTTTGTTAAGTATATCTTTAAGCTATACGGACTTCCTAACTTAATAATATCCAACTGTGGAAGCCAGTTCATTTTAGACTTCTGGTAAGCTCTATATAAATAATTAAGTATTTAAATATAACTCTTAACTACATTTTATCTGGAGATAGATAGTTAAACCGAAATTGCGAACGCGATTATAGAATAATACCTATAAATATACTGCTCCTACCTGTAAGATAACTAGGAAAAATGGCTGCCTTTAGCTAAGTTTACTGCAAATAATATAATAAACGTATTAATAGGCGTGACGCCGTTTTATATAACCTACGGACAAGACCCCTAACTTGGATTTAAACTATAACCTAAAATTAACACAATAGGACCTATAACTAAATGGATTTAGTTAATTAACGCGCACAACTTCGCTAATTAAATAAAGCAGTTAACGGAACTATTATAAAGTGAATTAATATACGCTTAAACGGTATAAGAATGGCATATAAATAAAGGACGAGCTCCCATATGGGACTTTAAGGAAGATAATATGGTTTACCTAAATATATAAAACCTAAAGACTTAACGGCCCTTAAAGAAACTTAATTGGAAATTTATAGGCCTATACCAAATTAAGAAGAAATTAAGCCTATATACTTATAAGCTTAAACTACTAACTAAGATGAAAATATATCTAATGTTTTACGTAAGCTTACTGCAACCCTTAAAAGACGAACCTATAACCTGTGAAGTGCCGCCGCCACCTCCCGTAATTATTAATAACGGTAATAGTTCTTACTTTATTAACTTAATTAATAATATATAATGGAAAATATAATCTAAACAATTTAAACTTCTTGTTAAGTGGGAAGGATATAAAATACAAACCTAGGAAACCTATAAATAGGTTAAGGCCGACGCGCCTTCCCTAGTAAAAGAATTCTATAAAGACCATTCTTTGCGGCCTGCTCTGGCTGGATGGATATAATATAAAGGTAAACGACTACCACCTAATATGAAGACACGAAACACGATAGCAGGAAATTTAAAATTAAAAAGAACTCGAACTATATTATAACGCTTATAAGGCAATAAGTTATAAATTCTTAACCAAATTAAATTATTTTGGACCTTTGGCTAAAGGGGGGGGTACTATAATAGGACTAGCCTAGTTATAGTAGGAATGTCTTAGTAAAACACTTAACAGATAAATTTTAACGCTTTAATTAAATTCTACTAAGTTAATTAAATTCTGCCAAATTCTGCTAACTTGATTAATTTCCACTAGTCTCCACCAAATTTCACTATTATAATGGAATTTAGTTAAAACCTATTAAAATCCGCGTAAGCTTGTGCCCACGCGTCTACTGCTAAGACCATGAATATTTAGCTATAAGTTTCCTATATTCCTTTCTCTTCTTTACGCAACGTCTTGTTCTCTGCAAGAGCTATATACCCTTAGATTTAGATAGAATTTATATTGTTCCTTTAAATCTTCCTTAAAGCCTCTTCGCGCCCTTACATTCTTTAACCTAGCTAATTAAAGGGTTATATTATTTTAGCTATCTATATCCAAGTATAACTTTATATTACTTTAAGGGTATTACAAATAGGGAGATATATTTAAGGTATTTACCTATCCGCATTTTTACTAGGGCGTAGTGCGTTATTTCGCCATATATTAAGGGTTTGCTATTAAAGCCTTATAGGCCTTAAGGCTTATTAAGTTTCTTTAAATTTAGGCGTTAAGTTTTTATATAGTTTGTGTTAATAAAGCCTATACTAGCAGCTCCGCTATCTATAAGGATTTATACTTCCTTCTATTTTCTAAGTGTTTAAATTTCGCTAAGTATATTAAGGGAGTTATATTGTATATTAGCGCTAGAAGAGCCTAGACACTTATACTCTTCCACCTTTTATCCTAAGGCGCAACTTAGCCTTAGGACAATTTGTTTTCTAAATTAACTAAGGGTAAGATACTTTATGGCGTTTAAGTACAATTTATAGAGCGGGTACGATTTAAGGAATAAGTATAACTTAAAGAATAGGAGGAACTACGGCGGACCTTTTTAAAGGGGTAAGTTCGGCAATGCTTTTAAATATATCCTTTTTTACTGCATCCAAAGCATTCTTTATTTATGGCTTAAGTTCTTTATTTATCAGTTCCCAAGGGTATATAGGATTAAGCGGCATTAAGGTCCATAGGGTTATATATAGGGCTTTTAGGTCTCGGAGAAGGATCGCGCCTTAGAGCATATACTAGTTTCGTAAAGTCTTAAATATAAGGTATAGTTAACTTTAGAGAACAAGTCTGTTTGTTATATTAAAGGTCCTTATTAATTTGTTAATATATTATAGCTAATTTAGATAGGTTTTTCAGCAGTTCCCTACCTACTAACTAGGCTCTAATTTTATCCAAAATAGCTTATTAAAGGGCAGCAACTCTAGTAGCTTTATTCTAATCTAGCTTGCTAATAAGACCTAAAAATTCCAAAAAGAAGCTAGTAAAGTCTTGGTTCTACTACTATAGGTTTTTAAGTGTTAGTATACTCGCTTTATTAACATACACAAATATCACTTATAGTGGTACGTATGCGGTGTTAAAGTTGGTAGTTAATTATTATCTCAAAGTAAGGGGTTGCTCTAAGGTTAGATTAGCTAGTCTTACTTTATGGTCTTATAACCACGTCACATAACTAACATTTCGACACTAGAGCAACTCTAAAAAGAAGGCTAATCTATACTCTAAAGCCAAGCCTACTTCTAGACTATTTATAGCATATACGCAATAACTAGAGATCTAATTAATACGTAATAGCTTCCACGCTCCTTTTATAGGTCCGTAATTATATAATCTGTATTACGGCTTATACAAATGCCTCTAAACCAAAGCTTATAGAATGCTATATTACGAAAACGCTAAGCTAAGGAGAAGAAGAAGAATTATTAGGGGTAGCAGGTTAACATATCGCGAGGGCCACCAAGGCGCTAGTAATAAGCGAGCTAATGGCAATTTTCTATGCCGGGTATAGAAAATCCTAATTAGCTAGTTAAATTTAGGGTCCGCTCTATTACAATTAGTTATATAACGCTAAGCTAAATCTAAGTTCGTTTGTTTAACCTATCCTACAACTTATAGGTTAATTCGGTTCGTATTAATAAGCCATTAAAGAGCTATATAGGGTTTTTCCTTTATTATAGCGTTAGTAGGGTTAGCCTCTCCATTAATCCATTTCACCTCCGTAATCTATCTCCGTTTATAGGCTTACTAGAGGCACATTACGTCAATTATTAGGCGTTTTTCTTAGGTGGTTCCAAGTTGTACTAGACAGTTATATAAGGACTTAAAGTTAGTATAAAGCATAAGTAAAAGGTTAATTTATAGGATCTTGTCTACTATAGACTTAATCATAACACCAATATCAAAGCCATGGGCTATACCATAGAGTTTAGAAGCTAGTACGCTTTAAGTAACTCTTTTACACTTAACTAAGCTCCAATGGACGATATTGGCCTTCTTTATAGCATTAGTTAGTACAATAACGTAGCCAATCTACAAAGAGAGGTCCTTATTATTGGCAAATAACGCGTCTATAAATACCAGTAGCTATAGGGTTTTAATATCTAACTTAACAAACTTAAGGCCTCTATTAGCGTTCTCAATTTGCCAGTTTAGATGCTTATTTAACTATTTTACGTCTTCCTTATTAGGGTTAATCACTTAGGTAGTAAAGGATAAATTAAATAAGGCTTCTAGTTGGCAAACTAAAGCAATATATGCACCTCTAGTATGTTAGGCAATGTACTAGTCCTTTAGGGTTAGAGTTCTTATAGCTCCTCTTAATCCCGTACTTATAGCAAGTTTAGTGCTAATTATACTAAGGTTTATACATTGTTGTTTCTAAATAAGCGTAATACTCCTATTAGTTAGTAGCTGAATAACTCCACCGTTAAACTTAATAGGCGTATTAACAGTAAGCTGTTTCCGTTCCTTAGCTATAAACTTAGCCTTATACAGCTTGTTTTGCTCTATGTTTATAAAGGTCTCATTTACTAGGAATAGAGTATTATTGGTTTATAGGCCTACAATACCAAAGGGCTTGTTACTCTATAGAAGATAGGGGTCGTATATAAACTAGTCTATATATAACTGTTAGATATAATATAAGTGATATATCTTAAACTAGTAGTTACCGGCTTCCGGTACTTTATAGAGTGGTTTTACAACCTTTAAAACCGAGGCCTCGTTAATCCTAAGTTGCTTAATTAGCTTGTGCGGAGGTTGTACGTAAAACTCTTAATTTAGTATAGTGGTTAATTATATATAGGCCTGTAAAATATCTCGGAGGTAAAGTCATGCCTATAGAAGCTTTATAGCGGCAATATATAGAATTAGTTATTAGCTAACTTATTAAATAGTTAGTAATTAGGTAAGAACCAGTTCCTTTTCTAAGTTATTATAAGCTTATACGACTAGTTAGGATTTCTTAAAGGCTTTATTAGTTCCCTTATTCTTAATCTCGTTAATAAATCGCGAATTAAAGAGTTATACGCCTTGTAGTATATCCGTGAGTCTTACAATCTCAAAAATTCCCTTCTTAAGTAGACCAGTAAGCTCCTTCTATTAAGAGGCGCTAAATTAAGTACTAAATTAACTGTTATCCTATAGGTAGATAGTAGTGTTAGTTATAGCTATAAGTAGAGGGTATTTACAAGGGCGTCCTCTGCCTTATTTCGGGGGTTATTACTAAGCTTTAGTAGGTCTCTTTAAGACAGTCTTAGGAAGAACTAACCCAGATAGAGGTTTAGGTAGCGATTTCAGTCCAATAATTTATTCCTGCAATTTAGTTGCTTAAAGGTAGGGTTTTATAACTATAGATTAAAAGGCTATAGGTCTACTAGACAGCTTAATGGTATATATTTCACCCTTAATGGTAAGTAAGATAAATATCCCATCCTAATAGCCGCTTTAGCTAGTGTTTCCTTCTCTCTAGACTAAAACAGGCGAATTTAGTAGGAGATTATAAATCGCATTAGCATTCATCGGCAAAATATAGTACCCTTTCAATGGCCTCAATGGTTGGTGGTTGACGCAATTGGCGCGTAGTTGAGGTCATTTGGCAACTCGACCGACTAGCCTATGTCGTATTTTTTTGACACGCAGCCTATACACAGCCTGCGCGCAACCTGCGCGCAACCTGCCAGTAATCTACGCATTTGGCAACCATAATTATATTTACCTCTTTTATACTAATAACATATTTTAAATAAATAAAAGCTACTTTAAAGCTATTTATAAGGCTAGTAAAATAAATAATATTATTTTAGATAATTTAATATAATATAGCGATGGTTCTCTTCTACCTATCTACCTATTAACTTATCTACCTGCCTACATCGCCTACCTGTCTGTATTGCCTACCTATTTATATCTGCCTACCTGTCTATATCTACCTACCTGTTAGCATCTACCTACCTATCTACATCTGCTTGCCTATCTGTATCTGCTTACCTGTCTGCATTGCCTACCTGTCTGCATTGCCTACCTATCTGCATTGCCTACTTATCTGCATTGCCTACCTGTCTGCATCGCCTACCTATTTGCATCTACCTACCTGTTTATATCTACCTACCCGTTAGCATCTGCCTACCTATCTGCATCTGCTTACCTATCTGTATTTGCTTACCTGTCTGTATTGCCTACCTATCTACATTGCCTACCTATCTGTATCGCCTACCTGTTTGTATCTGCCTACCTGTCTATATCTGCCTACCCATCAGCATCTGCCTACCTGTCTGCATCTGCTTGCCTATCTGCATCTGCTTACCTATCTATATCTGCTTGCCTGTCTGCATCTGCTTACCTGTCTGTATTTGCCTACCCATTAGCATCTCCCTATTTATGCCTACCTGTTTGTACTACCTTGATTCGATTAATCGATCAAATCGTTTATAGTGCTCGCTGGCTAGTCGTTGTTGTCTAGCTCTAGCGACGGTTGTCTGGTTCTAGCGACAGTTATCTAGCTCTAGCGACAGTCGTCTAGTTCTGGCGATGGTTATCTGGTTCTGGTAACAGTCGTCTGGTTTTAGCAATGGTGGTCTGGTTCTAGCGACGGTCGTCTGGTTCTGGCGACGGTCATCTGGCTTTGGCGATGGTTGTCTGGTTCTAGCGACGGTCGTCTAGCTCTGGCGACAGTTGTCTAGTTCTGGTGACGGTCATCTGGTTCTGGTAACGGTCGTTTGGTTCTGGCGACGGTCGTCTAGTTCTAGCGACGGTTGTCTAGTTCTGGCGACGGTTGTCTGGCTCTGGCGACGGTCGTCTGGTTCTAGCGACGGTCGTCTAGCTCTGGCGACAGTCGTCTAGTTCTGGCGACGGTCGTCTGGCTCTGGCGACGGTTGTATGGTT
>Ga0307507_10005938_pt1 | contig 19395 bp, 6 predicted proteins | sample 7_EM_MG_FD_207223 | JGI IMG/M metagenome (GOLD analysis project Ga0307507, IMG submission 207223) | Populus trichocarpa ectomycorrhiza microbial communities from riparian zone in the Pacific Northwest, United States - 7_EM | ecosystem: Host-associated > Plants > Roots > Unclassified | place...
AGCCAGCTAGGACCGTGATAGTTTATAGAATATATAGGAGATGCGTTTCTATATTATAGAAATTAAGGGATATAACCTTATTTTAGGATACCTATAGCTTTAATAAGTTAATCTAGACATTAATTAGCCTTTAGCCTTATATTAATACTAAAAGTCTTAACCACGCATTATAGTTAAAGATTAAAAGACTTTTTTAAACTATGTATAAGAGGAAGGGTAGGTATATGCTATATATACTACTCTTAATACCAAGAATAAGAATATAGGGTATTTATTTTTAGATATCTAGCTATATACAGTTAAGGAACTAGAGATTCTATAGAAATATATAGACTTAGAGGATATTTCTAATAAAGAGGCTATATAAACCTTACCTAATCCTATATTAGTTAAGCATAAGATAGATATAGGGAACAAGTAACCTCCTTTTAGACTACTATATAACCTATTAGAAAATAAGCTAGCGGTATTATATTAATATATAGTAGACAACCTTTAAAAAGGATAGATTTAGCCTTCTATAAGCCTAGTAAGGGCACTAATTATATTTATACCTAAAAAGGACAAGACCCTTTGCCTCTATATTAACTATTAGGCGCTAAATAAGATTACTATAAAGAATTACTACCTACTATCCTTAATAGGGGAGCTTATTAATAGACTATTAGGCGTAAAGATATTTATAAAATTAAATCTAAAAGATATATACTATTAAATCTAGATTAAAGCCGGTAATAAGTAGAAAACGGCATTCTAAATATAGTACGGCTACTTTAAGTACCTAGTAATGCTATTTAGGCTCACTAATACACTAGTAATATCTTAGGCCTATATTAATAAGGCATTATTAGGCCTATTAGATATAATATATATAGTCTACCTTAATAACATTATAGTCTACTTTAATAACTATAAAGCATATACACACCATATATAAATAGTATTAGGAAAACTGCGGGAATATAAACTCTATATAAACCTAAAAGAAAGCTTATTCTATATTACTAGCATTAATTTTCTAGGCTTTATTATTAGCGTTAATAGAGTATTAATAGAAAAAAGCTAGGTAGATGCTGTTAGGGAATAGCTATACCCTATAACGTTTAGAGAAGTATAGGTTTTTATAAGCACAACGAACTTCTACTAAAGGTTTATTATTTACTACTTATAAGTAATACTCCTAATTACTAATCTGCTAAAGGGATCTAAAAATAGTAAAAAGTTAGGACCCTTTATATTTAGGGAAGCTACTAAGTAGGCTATAAACTGGTTAAAGAATTTATTTATATTAGCGCCTATCCTAATATACTTCTACTAGGAGCTATATATATACCTTAAAATAAATATATCTAGCTTTGCCTAAGGGGTAATATTATCTTAATTAAAAGATAGAGAATAGCATCCTATGGCATTTTAGTTAAAAAAAATAACCCCTATAGAATAGCGTTATATAATATATAACTAGAAGCTGCTTATAATACTTACAGCAATAAAGCACTGGCAATATTATTATATAGAAAGTAATTATCCTATTAAAGTCCTTATAAACCAGAATAACTTATAATACTTTATAACTATAAAGGTGTTAAGCGGTTAACAAGCCAGATAGGTAGAGGCACTATTATAGTATAACTTTAAAATTATGTACTGCCTAGGAAAGATAAATCCCACTAATAGGTTATTAAGACGTTTAGATTATAAAACAGAGAAGATCTAGAATAGTATAGGGGAAACAATCCCTATATTATAAAATTTACTTAAAAAGAAAAAAGAATCTTTCCCTAGAACTATAGAATTTTATAATAGGGTAGAGGTCCTAGCAATATAGTTACAAAGTACTATAATAATAGAGCTATAGGATATAGTTACTAACTAGCTTATAAACTAAGCAGATATTATAAAGTTAGTATACCTTAAAATTAGTAAGAATTCTATAGAATATGCTAGAGGTATTACGGCACCTTTAACTTAATAGCGCATTAGCTGCAAGTTTCCGGATCTAGAGGGGATAGGTAAGATACTTATCCGCAACATAGTATACTATATAATAGTAGGAGAATCTGCTAGTACTAATAGTTTAAAATATCTTATGCTATACCTAGGGTCTATAATAGTAGCGGGTAAAATAAAAATAAGTAATCTATATAAAACCTTTTTAGATCTTCTTCTTTAAGCGTAATAAAGGGACGCCTTTATTACTAGGGAGAGGTAGAAAGATATAGTGGAGACTAACTTAGCTAGAGTTATTAAGAAGCTATAGTAGCAAGACTAAAAGAGTTTATTGCGCTTTAAGGGTGCTATATATATCCTAAAGGACTAGATAGTTTAAGATAAAAATTTAAAGGTTTTTTATAATAACCCTTTTAGGGGTTACTATGGTGCCAATAGAACCCTTAAGGCCGTTTAAAGGAAATACTTTTAGGATAAAATATTTAAAGAAGTTAAGGACTATATATTAAGATATAATACGTGCTAAAGGGTATAGATATCTAGACATTACCCCTATAATAAGTTATTAGTACTTCCTATTCTATAAGGACCTATATTAGAATTAATAATAGATTTTATAATAGGCTTACCGCCTACTAAAATAAGAATAGAAAAGGTTACTAACGCTATTCTAGTAATTATTAATAGATATATAAAGTTTTTAGGGTATTTTGCTATTATAATAATAATTACAATAGCGGAACTAGCAGACCTATTTTTAGAGCGGTAGCTCTTGTTTAGTATACTAAGGGGAATAATATCTAACAGAGGCACCGTATTTAATAGTATATTTTAGTCTTTATTCTATCTTTTATTAAAAATATAGTAAAAGATAAGTACTACCTTTTACCTACAAATAGATGGGTAAATAGAGCGTCTAAATGCATTATTAGAATACTATCTTTGCTGCTATATTAATTATTAATAGGATAATTAGCCATTGTGGTTAGCTCTAGCGTAATATATATATAATATAAGCATCTATAGTAGTATAAAAATAATCCCTTATAAAGTACTGTTTAGGGTAAAAGTAAATAATCCTTAGAACGTTAAGGATATTATTCCTAAAAGAAAGGCACTAGTAATATCTAAAAGAATTAAGTAAATAAGAATTTGCAGAGAATAACTTAAAAAGCACTTACTAAACGCCCAGGCTATATAAAAAAGGTACTATAATAAGGGATATATGCCTAAAAAATTTAAAATAGGGGATAAAGTCTTACTATCCATAAAAAATATCTAGATAAAATATATTAAGAAGAAGCTAGACTATAGGTAGCTTAGACCCTTTAAAATAGTTAGGAAAACTAAAGGAAATTAAGCCTATAAATTAGAATTACTAAAATTATATCTAATACATCCTATATTTTATATTTCCTTATTAAAGTTATACTAGAGAAGAGATGGTGTAGAACTATCTTTATCTAGTAAAATTAATAGGGAACTAAAATAGAATATAGAAGATATTTTAGACTAAAGATAGCGTTAGAAGAAATATAATTTTTTAGTTTATTAGGAAGGATACTTCTAGGTATATAATAGTTGGGAACCTAAGGAGCACCTTTAATTAGGATGCGATATAATAATTAAAATTTTCTTAAAGACTATAAATTAGGATTTAGTAATGGTTCTAAATATACTATAGATAAGATAATAGGGAAGACCCTATAAATTAAAACTATAAGGTTAAGTACAGGTATTAGAAACGGAAATGTTTTGCTATTATAATAGGGATCCTAAAATCCTATAAGAGAAAGCTATAGGGATCTATATAAAAACCACTAGGGATACTATTTAAAAAAGACGCTATTTAAGAATAAGTAGTAGTACCAGAAGAAGGAGCCCTAGGGATTTAAAAGGGTTCCCTAGGGATAAAAGGAGAGTATCTAGTCTAATACTAAAGATATATAGTAGAGTTAATAATATAAAGAGGACCAAAAAGACACAGAGCGAAGATTTAGAAATTTTAAGAAATTATAAAGTACCTATAAGAACACCATCTGTTTATTATATACGGAGATTATAGCAGTATATTGCTTTTATATAGACTATTACTAAAAATAAGAATAGAGGCATCCCTAAAGTATAAAGTTAATTCCTAGTACTAGGGCATCCTAGAGGCACTAGAGAGGTACTATATAAAGCTACCCTATAAGAAGAAAAAAAGAATAAGATAATAACTTAAATACTAGAAGTAGCAACGGGAGCCTCCTCCTCTATTTTAACGTTATTATTGGCAGTATTATTAGCACTCCCATCCCTAAAAGCATTAGCATTCTTATTAATATTCTTCTTAAAGTGGTAGAAACTAGATAGACTACTATAGCTAGGGGACTAGCGGGGAGAACGTTTATCTTTATTACTATCCTCTATATTATCCCTAGGTTCTAAATTAGTATCTAAGCTAGGATTAGAAAGTTAATAACTAAAGAGTTAGTATAGTTTCTAAATATATTACTAAAGAGACTTACCTAGCTAGAAAGGCCCATGTAAGAGTATAAATATTATTATTTATAAGAACGAACTGCTTATATATACGCTCCTAGACACTATATATCCAAGAGCGCTATATCTCTATAGTAGTAGAAACCCTTATTAAATTAAAAAGGCTATAAGTAATAAAAGACACCTTCTATCCCTATCTTTTACAATTTTAATATAGACGGAAATCCCTAATAGCGTGTTAGAGCTAGCGAGCCTTATATGCATAAACAGCGGGGATTTAATATAGTTAGTAAAATCCAGAATAGAATAGAATAAGAAATACTAAAATATAGGTCTTCTTCCGGCTGCAATAGTAGGAATACTTAAATCTATTCTTACTAGAGTGCGGCATCTTATAGGTATAAGAAGGGTCTAATATAAGCACGTAAATATAATAACAGCAGCACTTTAAAGAAACTATTATAGGAGTAATAGAAGTGGTCTATAGTGCTAATAGAGTAGGGATAACGCCGTCGCCAGTCTAGGGACGCGTAGTATAATTACAAGCCATTGCGAGAGAATACTATAGAAAGTTAGTATTATTAAAGAAATAAAATAGGGATCCTATTACCTATAGATGCGTTATAAGAAGAGAATAGAGTAGTAGTAGAAAGAATAGCTAGAGATATAAAAGCTAAAAGCTAAGATATAATAAAAAACAGTCTGCTAAAAGGCGAGACAAATAGTATTGTTAATAGAAAGACGCATAAAAGACAACAGCTTATAAACTAGAAGAAATTAATATTAAGACGTTATTATTAGGACCTATTTTAGGTAAATGGGGATAGTGGCTAGTTAATGCGTTATATAGAACAACTTCCGGATTAGCTTATAACAAATTCTTATAATAACGAAGGTAAATCCTATCTAATTTTTATTATTATTATTAAAGTTCCATTATAAAGGCACTATAAAGAGCTATAGTAGAAGAACGGAGGAACAAAAGATAAAGTAAGGTTTTATACTAGTAAAGAACTAGCAATAAGCCATATTATAGAGTACCTTTCTACTAAAGAACTTCCCTAGTGGTTTTAGTTGGAACTCTATAAGAGTTTATTAGGAGGTAAAGTCTTAGAGGACTAAGACCTTTAAAGGGGAAGCAATTATAACGGGCGCTCTTAAAAGGTATATATTAGATAAAATAGATAAAGGTTTTACTAATATCCCACTAATATCCTAGAGGAGATATAGTTAGATAGATAAGGGGTAAAGGGTTTACTAGTGTCTTAGAAGGATTATATAGGGAGCTAGTTCTCCTTTAGAGAAGAACTAGCAATTAGTCTCTAAATAAAAGAGGTTAAAAAGCATTTGTCCTTTAATATATAAAGCTTATTCTACCTTTAACTTACCTTTTACTTATCTATAACTCTTATTCTACACTATTAATTAGATAATTATACGTTCTGGTTAAACTGGCCTCTTATACTTAGTTACTGTAGTAAATCTTTACCTAGTGGTGACTAAGGCGCCTTAGTCTTATTACTACTTCTAAATTAAGTAAAAGCTCTATATAGGGGGGTCCTAGGGAGTCTCCCCTTAGAAAACCTTATCTCTATATATATTAGTTAAAGTCTATATAATAAAGCTCTAAATTATAAACTTGGGTTAAAATTTTAGTTAGAGGGCTAACTATTAGACTTACTATTAAGCAAGCTGGCTTAACAGCTTGCTTAGCTTACTTAATTAGTAATTAAGTAAGCCAGCAAGCCGAAGGGCCTAATTTAGGCAAGCTAGCAAACTAAAAGAGGGCCTGCTTGCTTGCCCGCTTAATAGGAAATATATATATATAATTTTAGTAGATGTCACGGCATAGTCCTAACGCGTACTGTCTCGTACTGTTTCCTACTATTGGCTGGCCCACCACTAGCGCCTTAGCGGCTGCCCCTACTATTTATATACGATACCCCCTTTTACCTCCTTCTCCTCTTTATACCACAATGTAGTTATTTAGCCTATTAGCATTATAGCACTGTAATAGTTTGTGGTATCTCCTCTTGCGCCCTATTGTGATCTTTATTCTCCCTAGCCTACTATCTCTATTTTCCCAGTATAATCGCAACCTGGCGCAACTAATAACACTATACTACAGTCCTAGATAATCTTAGTATAGTTTTAAACAATCTTAGTATTGTCCTAGACAATCTTAGCATTATAGCTAGCTTTATAGATTTTAATTACCCTGCCTAGATCCCCTAAAATGGGTAACCAAAATACCCCGTTAGTGAATATACGCGAAGCGCTTACCCGCCTCTTTAATACCTTCTATACTAACATTGCCTGGGCAATTAGGAGTGGTTTAGAGTACCTTAAAGACCTTAATATAGTAGGAACATTTTAGCACCTCTTTATATATACAACCCTTTTAACTAGCGTTAAGAGCGGTCTTTAAATAGTCTATAATAAAGGCCGGACTGTAAAGTCCTAACTTAAAGAAGCTTAACACAGAATTAACTCCCTTAAGATACTTAAACTATGTATAAAGCAATATAAATAGCAAGCTTTAGTATATACTAAGACTATATAAAGCCTAAGCTCTTAAATTACTACACTTACCTAAACTATTACTAATAAGAACACCGTTACTAGCTCTCCTCCCCTAGCTAAGCCCTATAGAAAAAAGTGTAAAGCAAAAGACCCTACCCTATTTAATGGTAAGGGATCGCCAACTAAAAAGTAAGAAAAATTTAGAATATGGGAAATAAAGATCTAAGGCGTTTTCTATAGAGATGTAAAGTGCTTTAAGACCCTAATGGACAAAGTCCTCTATATGTTAGACATGCTGATAGATAAGGCTTATAACTATATTAAGTATGGCCTTAATATGCTACGCATACACCTAAATAACCTAAGTAAATGGGCCTTCTTTAACCAAGAGTCTATGTTTGCGTATATAAAGAAGCACTATAAGACTATAGATATAACCTAAGCGGCTAAGAATAAATTAGACACCTTAAACTAAGGTAAGCGTAATTACTAGTTCTAGAAAGCAGAGCTTGACAAGTTAATAATAAAAGTAAATAAGACTAAGGAATAAAAGGTGGATCTACTTAGGAAGAATATTTTGTTTAAGATAAAGGACTTAGCCTTTACCCTTAGCCGTAAAATTAACAATACTAATTATAAGGGCTAGAGTAAGCAAATGGACGTATTTACTTATAACCTATAGAACCACGCCTACTACACTAAGCTAAATACCGCTAAGCTAAGTACTACTGGCGGCTATTAACCTATACTACCTAATAACAACACCTTAGTACTAGCACTATAGAATAACCTAATAGACCTTAACACCGTTAAATTCGGCGGCTGTCACAGTGCTATAATGCTAATAGGCTGAATAACTACATTATGGTATGAAGAGGAGAAGGAGGTAAAAGGGGGTATTATATACAAATAGTAGGGGCAGCCGCTAAGGCGCTAGTAGTGGGCCAGCCAATAGTAGGAAACAGTACGAGACAGTACGCGTTAGGACTATACTGTGACAGTACTCCCCTCCCTAGAAGGTTTAGTCCCTAAACTAAACAAGTAACCTATTTTCGCTGCAAAGATGTTACTTTTGCTTACCGCCCTTAACTAAGCCAATAGCGATTTTCTATGCTGGGCATGGAAAATCTTGATTGGTTAGCTTAACAAATAAAATTGGTAGAACTCTATACTGCTACCGCGTGGCGCTTCTTGGCAAAAAACCGACTAATTAGATAACTTTAACCGGCGGTTAAAGTTCCATAAGATCTTAACTACTATAAATTACCTTTGTGGTCGGCTATAGCCTTAGCGTAACTCTCCCTTATCTTATACCCAGTCTGGGGGTCCTGGCTTCTTAGGGTGTTATTTATAGAACCTTAGTAGTGCGCGCTTGCACCCTTTTAGGGATTTCTCGGGTTCCTAGGTTTTCTCATTATAGTATTTCCATTTAATACAGTATGTTAAGCCATGCTCGTCTATTTGTTTATTATATACATTAAGGATCTTTTTAAATTCCTACTTGTCTGTGATATTACTATTATTATCCCTTTTAGCTATCCTGCCTGTGATATTATAACGTTCCTCTTTGTTAATACGTGCTTAACTAGAGATCTCTTTAGGGAACTAGAGGCGGACTTTTAAAGTATAGAAAGACTTATTAACACGGATATAGTTTAGGAGGTTAACTATAACTGCTCCTCTATAGGTAGCTAGGACGGGCTAGGGTCTATCCTAGTTATTATCCCACTTTCTCTTAGACTGGTTGGTCTTTATATTTTTAAGGCTAACTATAACCATGTTATCCTTTTTAAATATTATACCTTCGTCTCGTTTTATATTAGCGTTGTCTTTATATTATTGCTAGGAGATATGAGCTAGGGCTTTAAGCTGGGTTAAGATGCGCTTAAAGCGGTTGGTAATAGTATTAGCTTACAGGTACTCCTTCTTTATATATATAGATAGGGCTAATAGCTAGGGGCCTGCTAGTTTAACGCCTAGATGTGGGTTATAGCTATAGTTGGTAAAGAATGGTGAGATTTCTGTGGTCTTATTAACCTAGTTATTTGTAGCAAACTTAGTAAGGGGGAGCTAATCTACCTAGTTATCTTAGGTAAAGCTTATAAAGGCGCGTAGGTACTTATTTATTGCTGTATTAACAATCTCGGTTTAACTATCTATTTTAGGGTGCTATGCGGAGCTAGGGCTTAGGTTTACCTTTAGGCGCTAATTTAGGTAACGCTAGAAGTTAAAAACAAATAAAGAGCCTCTGTTAGAAATAATGGTATTTAGAGCGCCATATAACTTATAGATAGTATAGATAAATACTTTAATAAGCTCCTTAGTATCTAGGCTAGTAATAGGAATAAAGTGTCTTATCTTTATTAGGCGGTTAACAACAATAAAGATATATCTGTATATTTTGCCGTTATAAAGGCACTTAGGCAGGTTGACGACGTGGTTAATAGAGATATTGGTTTATGGGCGGACTGGTAGTTCTAATAGTTTTAGGAAACTGGGCGGTGCTAAGCGTGGGGTCTTTATATGGAAGTAGAGAGCACAGTCTTTTACAAAGGTAGCCGTAAACTGTAAAATACCTGGCCACTAATATGTTTAATTAAGGAGGTTTAGTGTCTTAACACGGCTTAGGTGACCCGCAGGGCCTAAACTGTATATGCGGTATATAACTTCTAGTTAGAGTTTATATAAATTAGGGATAAATACTCAATTCCTATAGTAGATTAGGCCGTTAATAATTAAATATTTAGATTTGTTATAGCGGAGTAGCTTCCTAATCTACTTGGGCTAATAGCGTGCTTTATGGTCTTCCTGTTTATATAGTGCAGCTAATATATTCCTAGCGAGTTTGTTCTCTTTATAGGCATTCTTAATAAGCTCCTTAAGGGTTTTTTTCTTAGGCTCTAGGTCTATTACTATAATAAAGTCTTTAATGCTCTAGTCTTGGGATTCGCTTAGTAGTTCTTCTAGGATGGTAGGGTTAACTTTCTTTGGTAGTAAGATAACGCGGTCTTGGTGTTATAGACATTTATTATTAGCATTAGCAGGTATAACGCCTAGGAGGCGGCTAAGAGCGTTTAGGATTGTGGCTTTAGTGCTAGGCTTATAGGTAATAATAAAGTTAAATTAGGAAAGGAACTTAGCCTAACGGACTTAGCGCTAGTCTAGTTGTTTTGTTATTATAAAGGTCTAGAGGTTTTTATAGTCTATAATAATTTTAAACAGCTGCTTAGTTCCTTATAGTTTAGGACGCTATTCTTCTAGTGCCTTAACAATTGCTAGGAGCTCCTTATTATATATTTTATAGTTGTATTTAGGGGCTGAGTGCTTAGTAGAGAAGAATGTGACTGGCTTAAGCTTATTACTTTTGTTGGCTTAATAGAGTACTCCACCTAAAGCCTAGTTTAAGGCGTCTGTCTCTACTACAGTCTTCTTTATATAGTCGTAATACGCTAGGACCGGTACTTTAGTAAATGCTATTTTTAGGGTCTAGAATGCCTGTGCTTAATTAGGGCCCTATAACTAGCTAATGCTCTTTTTTAGTAGCCTAGTCATGGGCTTAACTACCTTAAAATAGCCTTAAATAAATTGTTGGTAGAAGTTTGCAAAGCTAAGAAATTACTATAGTTCCTTAACTAACGTTGGGTCCTTCTATTTCTGTAAGGCCTGCACCTTCTTAGGGTCTATAGTTATGCCGTTAGTTAAGATAATTAAGCCAAGGTATTTTATTTTAGTAGCATAAAACTTAGACTTATTAATATTAATCTAGAGTCCAGTATTACCAAGTCTCTGGATAATTTTATTTACGTATTTTATATGCTCGGCGCGTGTTTTTAAGAAGATAAGGACATTATTAAGATACGCAGTGTAGTAGTTGTTAAGGGCGTTGTGTAAAACATAGTTAATATAATTTTAGAATGTGGTGGGCGTATTATAGAGACTAAATAGTGTAGCTAGTATCTTATAGAGTCCAAACTGGGTGATAAATGCTATAAGCTACTTATGGCCTTCTGTAATCCAGATCCGGTTAAACGCAGTAATTATATTAAGCTTAGTAAAGTACTTAGTACTATAGAGTGCGTTAAGTATCTTATAGACTAGTGGTAGTGGATATTAGTTCTTAATAGTAACTATATTTAGGCCTTAGTAGTTATAGCAGATTCGTATACTGCCGCTAGGTTTTGCTATAAGGAGGAATAATACGGCGGCTGGTAAAGTTAATTTGTAGATAAAACCTTTATTTAGTATCTTATTAATCCACTTCTTTATATAGCTAAGTTTAGCGGGTGAGAGTGGTCTGTTTTTATAATATAGGGCCTACTTTCCTGGTATAATCTTAATTTTATGGTCCTATGGTTAGTAAGGGGGCAGCTTATCTATATTCTTAGGGAGGAAGTGTTTAATATATTTATAAAACTCTTTTAGTAAGCATTATAAAATATCCTTATAGGTTAATCCTGGTTTGCCTTTTAGGAATTTCTTAATATTAGTGTTAACTATCTTCTGGCGTAGAAGCTTAAACTTGGTTTTTAGGTTTATCTTAAGGAAGTTATAGAAATAAGGGGGTAGCGCTTTATAGGCTTCCTCTATTATATAGTCGCCTTCTATTAGCCGGCGGAAAGACCTTTTTAATAGGTTCGGTACTTCTATTAGGCCTATAGGTAGCTCCTTAAGCAGCTATTAGTGTTCTTCTTGTTTAACTAGTTCTACTAGCTTCGCTATATGGATCCTTATTACCTTTATGCCTTTTTATTTATAGAACTGGGTAAAATTAACGGTATAAGTATATTTAATGTTGTCTAGGTTAGGGCGTATCTGGTTCTCCGGTGCTATAGCTAGGCTAGTACAGCTTGGTTAGCCTAGGGGGGCGGAAATAAGGCGGCGGCCTTATACAGTACGCGCGGGAGATGGGTGTAAGGTTAGGTGTTATAGGGGGGAGGTTTTAATTACTCTGGTTTTAGTCTTAGCTATAACGCCCTTGGCTATTATACGTGCGGTTATATATACGTATAGTAAATAACTTAAAGTTAGGTATCTTATTAGCTGACCTAGGTTAAGCGGGTGTATATAGGGGACTTATAGTTCTAGTGGTGTTTATTTTTTTAGAAATAGGGTGGTAGTTTAGTCTTTTAGAATCTCTATTTTATTTACTGTGTATATTGGCTTACTAGTGTTAGGCACCTCTTCTACTATTAGCTAATAGTATCTAAGCATTAGCTGTGTAATACATCCGCGTGGTGCTACTTAGTTACAGTTAGGAATATACCATAGGAGACAGTTATAGGTATAGTAATTAGAGTTAAATTTAAGCTCTAGAGTAGGGAAGTCTGGTTTTAGGTTATGCTTTTTAAGCTAGGGCATTCTAAGAATTACTAGTATTAAGGGTAATAACTTTATAACGTAGAAGAGTATAGATTCTATATAGTGGCTAATTATTATTCTTGCTGTAAAGTAGTGGGTAATAAAGCTAGATAGAAGTCCATTAGTAAGGCGGAGTGGTTTTAGGACTAGGAGTCTTTTTATTATAATATTATGCTTTTTTATAAGCAAGTCTTTGTCTGCAAATGCTAGTGCTATACTACTACTATTAATAAGGCTTACTGTTTCAATAAAAACTTATAGGAGTGGGTTATGTAGTAAGGAGAGGTAGATCTAAATAAGGATAGCATTCCTATTATTGTTTGCTATTCTAAGGTTAAGTGGTAGCTAACTTAAAATAAGATCTAATTAATCTAGTAGTATAGATCTAATCCTTTTGTCCTCCTCTCTATATAGTTCTAACCCTTAGAGGCGACTTAGTCTAAGGGTTGGTCTTTTAATAACTAGATTGTAGGGCTTGGCTAGTAGCTATAGTCTTAGCTAGTGTATCCTAACGTATTGGTCTCCAACGGTGTATATATGCTAGGGGGTACTTTGCCGAGGACATGGCCGGTCTTGTAGTTAGTAGCGGCACGGAGCACTTATCCGTAGTTTATATACGGGACCATTAGCTGGGGCTATATTAGGGAAGGGAATTGTGGGGGTAGGTCTCTGTGTCTAAACCCATGTCCCTATCTGTAGTTGTTGTTTTGGTTACTAATCCCTCTGTTAAAGAATCTACCGCGGCTAGAAAGGGATTAGCGTGGTAGCATCAGAAGGGGATTTAGGTTTATTTTAGGGTTATAAGTATCTTTCTAGTAGCTAGGTTGACCATATGCTAGGTAGAGTCTGTTATCCATACAATATCTTTAGACGTTATTAGGGAGGCTACTACTACCGCCGCTAAATTTAACGGCGTCAAGGTCTATTAGGTCATTCTGTAGTACTAGTACTAAGGTATTGTTATTAGGTAGTGTAGGTCGATAGCCGCCAGCGGTACTTAGCTTAGCGGTATTCAGCTTAGTATAGTGGGCGTAGTTCTGTAGGTTATAAGCGAATACGTCCATTTGCTTACTCTAGCCCTTATAGTCAGCATCGTCAATTTTGCGGCTAAGGGTAAGGGCTAAGTCCTTTATCTTAGATAAAATATTCTTCCTAAATAGATCTACCTTTTGTTCCTCAGTTTTGTTTACTTTTATTATTAACTTGTCAAGCTCTGCTTTTTAGAACCAGTAATTGCGCTTGCCTTAGTTTAAGGTGTCTAATTTGTTCTTAGCCGCTTGGGTTATATCTATAGTCTTATAGTGCTTCTTTATATACGCAAACATAGACTCTCGGTTAGAGAAGGCCCATTTACTTAGGTTATTTGGGTATATACATAGCATATTAAGGCTATGCTTAATATAGTTATAAGCCTTATCTGTTAGCATGTCTAATATATAGAGGACTTCGTCCATTAGGGTCTTAAAGCACTTTGCATCTTTATAGAAAACGCCTTAGATCTTTATTTCCTATATTTTAAAATTTTCTTGCTTTTTAGTTGGCGATCCCTTGCTATTAAATGGGGTAGGGTCTTTTGCTTCACGCTTTTTTCTATAGGGCTTAGCTAGGGGAGGAGAGCTAGTAGCGGTGTTCTTATTAGTAATAGTTTGGGTAAGTGTAGTAATCTAAGAGCTTAGGCTTTATATAGTCTTAGTATATACTAAAGCTTGCTGTTTGTATTGCTTTATATATAGTTTAAGTGTCTTAAGGGAGTTAATTCTATATTAAGCTTCTTTAAGTTAGGACTTTATAGTCCGGCCTTTATTATAGACTGTTTGGAGACCGCTCTTAACGCTAGTTAAAAGGGTTGTATATATGGAGAGGTGCTAAAATATTCCTGCTATATTAAGGTCTTTAGGGTACTCCGGACCACTCCTAATTGCCTAGGCAATGTTGGTGTAGGAGGTATTAAAGAGGTGGGCAAGCACTTTATATATATTCGCTAATGGGGTATTCTAGTCACCCATTTTAGGGGATCTGGGCAGGGTAATTAAAATCTATAAGGCTGGCTATAATGCTAAGATTGTTTAGAACAATACTAAGATTGTTTAGGACTATACTAAGATTGTCTAGGACTATAGTATAGTAGTGTTGGTCGCGCCGGGTCGCGATTATACTGGGAAAATAGAGACAGTGGACTAGGGAGAATAAAGATCGCAATAGGGCGCAAGAGGAGATACCATAAACTATTACAGTGCTGTAATGCTAATAGGCTGAATAACTACATTATGGTATAAAGAGGAGAAGGAGGTAAAAGGGGGTATTATATATAAATAGTAGGGGCAGCCGCCAAGGCGCTAGTGGTGGGCCAGCCAATAGTAGGAAATAGTACGAGATAGTACGCGTTAGGACTGTGCCGTGACAGTGGTGGTAGTAGTAGCCTCCCTAACAACGTCTAAAGACATTATATGGATAATAGACTCTACCTGGCATATAGTTAACCTGGCTACTAGAAAGATGCTTATAACCCTAAAATAAACCTAAATCCCCTTCTAATGCTACTACGCCAACCCCTTTCTAGCCGCGGCGGATTCTTTAGTAGAGGGATTAGTAACTAAAATAACAACCATAGATAGGGATGTGGGTTTGGATATAGAGACCTATCCCCGTGATTTCCTTCCCTAATATAGCCCTAGCTAATGGTCCTGTATATAAACTATGGATAAGTGCTCTATACCGCTACTAACTGTAAGACCGGCTATGTCCTTGGCGAAGTACCCCTTAGTATATATATACCGTTGGAGACTAATATATTAGGATATACTAGCTAAGACTATAGCTATTAGCTAAGCCCTATAATCTAGTTATTAAAAGACTAACCCTTGGACTAAGTTGCCTCTAAGGGTTAGAACTATATAGGGAGGAGGATAAAAGGATTAGATTTATACTACTAAATTAGTTAAATCTTATTCTAAGTTAGCTGCTACTTAACCTTAGAATAGTAAATAATAATAGGAATACTATTTTTATTTAGACCTATCTCTTCTTACTATGTAACCTACTCCTATAAGTTTTTATTGAAACAGTAAGCCTTGTTAATAGTAATAGTATAGTACTAGCGTTTATAGACAAAGACTTGCTTGTAAAAAAGTATAATATTATAATAAAAAGACTCCTAGTCCTAAAACCACTCCGCCTTACTAATAGACTTCTATCTAGCTTTATTACCTACTACTTTACAGCAAGAATAATAATTGGCCACTATATAGAATTTATACTCTTTTATATTATGAAGTTATTACCCTTAATATTAGTAATTCTTAGAATGCCCTAGCTTAAAAAGTATAACTTAAAACCAGACTTCCCTACTCTAGAGCTTAAATTTAACTCTAATTACTATGCCTATAACTGTCTCCTATAGTATATTCCTAACTGTAACTAAGTAGCACTATATAGACGCATTGCACAGCTAACGCTTAGATACTATTAGCTGATAGTAGAAGAGGTACCTAATACTAGTAAGCTAATATACGTAGTAAATAAAATAGAGATTCTGGAAGACTGGACTACCGCCCTATTCCTAAAAAAATAAATACTGCTAGAACTATAAGTCCCCTATATATACCCGCTTAACCTAGGTTAGCTAATAAGACACCTAACTTTAAGTTATTTACTATACGTATATATAACCGCACATATAATAGCTAAGGGCGTTATAGCTAAGACTGAAACTAGAGTAATTGAGACCTTCCCCCTGTAATGCCTAACCTTATATCTATCTCCTATGCGTACCGTGTAAGGCCGCCGCCTTGTTTCCGCCCCCCTAGGCTAACTAAGCCGTGCTAGCCTAGTTATAGCACTTAAGAACTAGACATGCCCTAACCTAGATAATATTAAATATACTTATACCGTTAATTTTACCTAGTTCTATAAATAAAAAGGTATAAAGGTAATAAGGATCTATATAGCGGAGCTAGTAGAACTAGTTAAATAAGAAGAACACTAATAGCTGCTTAAGGAGCTACCTATAGGCCTAATAGAAGTATTAAACCTGTTAGAAAGGTCTTTCCGCCGGCTAATAAAAGGTAATTATATAATAGAGGAAGCCCGTAAAGCGCTACCCCCTTATTTCTATAACTTCCTTAAGATAAACCTAAAAACTAAGTCTAAGTTTCTACGCCAGAAGATAGTTAATACTAATATTAAGAAATTTCTAAAAGGCAAACTAGGATTAACCCGTGAGGATATTTTATAATGCTTACTAAAAGAGTTTTATAAATATATTAAACACTTCTTCCCTAAGAACGCAGATAAGCTGCCCCCTTACTAACTATAGGACTATAAAATTGAGATTATACTAGAAAAGTAGGCCCTATACTATAAAAATAGACCACTCTTACCCGCTAAACTTAGCTGTGTAAAGAAGTGGATTAATAAGATACTGGATAAGGGTTTTATCTATAAATTAACCTTATTAGCTACTATACCACTCCTCCTTATAGCGAAACCTAGCGGTGGTGTATAAATCTGCTATAACTACTAAGGCTTAAATATAGTTACTATTAAGAACTAATACCTACTGCTATTAGTCTATGAGATACTTAACGTACTCTATAGTGCTAAGTACTTTACTAAGCTTAACGTAATTGCTATATTTAACCGAATCCGGATTATAGAAGGCTATAAGTAGCTTATAGTATTTATTACCCGGTTTAGACTCTATAAGATGCTAATTATACTATTTAGTCTCTATAACGCGCCTACTATGTTCTAAAACTATATTAACTATATTTTATATAACGCCCTTAATGACTACTATACTGCGTATTTTAATAATGTTCTTATCTTCTTAAAAATATGCGCCAAGTATATAAAATACGTAAATAAAATTATCTAGAGACTTAGTAATGCTAGACTCTAAATTAATATTAATAAGTTTAAGTTTTATGCTACTAAAACAAAATACCTTGGCTTAATTATCTTAACTAATGGTATAACTATAGACCCTAAGAAGGTGCAGGCCTTATAGGAATAGAAGGACCTAATGTTAGTTAAGGAACTATAGTAGTTTCTTAGCTTCGCGAACTTCTACTAATAATTTATTTAAGGCTATTTTAAGGTAGTTAAGCCTATAACCAGGCTACTAAAAAAGAGTATTAGCTAGTTATAGGGCCCTAATTAAGTATAGGCATTCTAGACCCTAAAAACAGCGTTTACTAAAGTACCGGTCCTAGCGTATTACGACTACACGAAGAAAACTGTGGTAGAGATAGACGCCTTAAACTAGGCTTTAGGTGGAGTGCTCTATTAAGCTAATAAAAGTAATAAGCTTAAGCTAGTCGCATTTTTCTCTGCTAAGCACTTAGCCCCTAAATGTAACTATAAAATATATAATAAGGAGCTCCTAGCAATTATTAAGGCACTAGAAAAATGGTGTCCCGAACTATAAGAAACTAAATAGCCATTTAAAATTATTACGGACCATAAGAACCTCTAGACCTTTATAATAATAAAACAACTAAACTAGCGCTAAGTCTATTAGGCTAAGTTCCTTTTCTAATTTAACTTTGTTATTACCTATAGGCCTAGCACTAAAGCTATAATCCTAGACGCTCTTAGCCGCCTCCTAGGCGTTATACCTGCTAATGCTAATAATAAATGTCTATAATACTAAGACCGCGTTGTTTTACTACTAAAGAAAGTTAATACTACTATCCTAGAAGAACTACTGAGCGAATCCTAAGACTAGAGCATTAAAGACTTTATTATAGTAATAGACCTAGAGCCTAAGAAAAAACCCCTTAAGGAGCTTATTAAGAATGCCTATAAAGAGAACGAACTCGCTAGGAATATATTAGCTGCACTACGCGAATAGGAAGACTGTAAAGTATGCCGTTAGCCTAAGTAGATTAGGAAGCTGCTCCGCTATAATAAATCCAAATGTTTAATTGTTAACGGCCTAATCTACTATAGGAATTGAGTATTTGTTCTTAATTTATATAAACTCTAACTAGAAGTTGTACACTATATATATAGTTTAGGCCCTGCGGGTTACCTAGGCCGCGTTAAGACACTAGACCTCCTTAATTAAATATATTAGTGGCCAGGTATTTTATAGTTCACGGCTACCTTTATAAAAGACTGCGCTTTTTGCTTCTGTATAAAGACCCTATACTTAGCATCGCCTAGTTTCCTAAAACTACTAAAACTACCAGTCTGCCTATAGACTGATATCTCTATTAACTACGTTATTAACCTGCCTAAGTGCCTTTATAATGGCAAAATATACAGATATATCTTTGTTGTTGTTAACCGCCTAATAAAGATAAGATACTTTATTCCTGTTACTAGCCTAGATACTAAGAAGCTTGTTAAAGCATTTATTTATACTATCTATAAGTTACACGCCGCTCTAAATACTATTATTTCTAATAGAGGCTCTTTATTTATTTTTAACTTCTAGCGTTGCCTAAACTAGTGCCTAAAGGTAACCCTAAGCCCTAGCTCTGTATGGCACCTTAAAACAGATGGTTAAACTAAGATTGTTAATGCAGTAATAAATAAGTACCTATGCGCCTTTGTAAGCTTCACCTAAGATAACTGGGTAGATTAGCTCCCCCTTACTAAGTTTGCTATAAATAACTAGGTTAATAAGACTACAAAAATCTTACCGTTTTTTACTAACTATGGCTATAACCTATATCTAGGCGTTGAACTAGTAGGCCCCCAGCCATCAGCCCTGTTTATATATGCAAAGAAGGAGTACTTATAAGCTAATACTATTACTAACCGCTTTGAGCGTATTTTAACCTAGCTTAAAGCCCTAGCTTGTATCTCCTAGCGATGATATAAAGATAACGCTAATATAAAATAAGACGAAGGTATAATATTTAAAAAGGATAATATGGTTATAGTTAGCCTTAAAAATATAAAGACCAACCAGCCTAAGAGGAAGTGGGATAATAATTAGGATAGACCCTAGCCCGTCCTAGCTGCCTATAGAGGAGTAGTTATAGTTAACCTCCTAGACTATATCTGTGTTAATAAGTCTTTCTATACTTTAAAAGTCCGCCTCTGGTTCCCTAAAGAGATCTCTAGTTA
>Ga0307507_10005939_pt1 | contig 19391 bp, 2 predicted proteins | sample 7_EM_MG_FD_207223 | JGI IMG/M metagenome (GOLD analysis project Ga0307507, IMG submission 207223) | Populus trichocarpa ectomycorrhiza microbial communities from riparian zone in the Pacific Northwest, United States - 7_EM | ecosystem: Host-associated > Plants > Roots > Unclassified | place...
AAAGGCTCTACCAGAAGCTCTGCTAGATGCTCTCTACGAAGCTCCCTTAAAGCTCTGCACGGAGCTCTACTAAGACTCCGCATAGAGCTCTACCAAAGGCTCTGCATAGAGCTTTACTGAAGCTCTGCATAGAGCTCTACCAAAGGCTCTACCAGAAGCTCTGCCAGAGGCTCTTTATAAAGCTCCCTCAAAGCTCTACATAAAGCTCTGCATAGAGTTCTACCAAAGGCCCTGCTAAAAGCTCGGCACAAAGCTCTACTAAGACTCCGCATAGAGCTCTACTAAAGCTCTGCATAGAGCTCTACCAAAGCTCTACACGGAGCTCTACTAAAGGCTCTACTAAAAGCTCTGCTAAATACTCTCTATAAAGCTCCCTTAAAGCTTTATATAAAGCTTTACTAAAACTTTATATAGAGCTCTACTAAAGCTCTATATCTACTATAATATCTACTATAATATATATTAAATAAAGATATCCTAATAAAACTATATATTAAGCACAATTACAAGATCTTCTATAATAAGGACATAAGGTACCTTTTTAAGCCTTAGGATTTATATAATCCTCGCGAGATTTAACTAGATCATCGTTTCTACCAAGAAGATACTGTATAATTATTAAAGAATTAAACTCTAAGCTCCAGCCTCTCCAACTACATAATTTCCAAATTCCCCAGCGTTTTTTACTAGAAAAATACTGAACGCCACCCCTTTAAAAGGAGTGGCCCCTATAAACAAGCGGATCTTCCCTAATATTAATAAGATTCTGTCAAAAATTCTAAAAAAAACTCCAGAGGCCTAGATAAAATATTAAAATAATAAACTCTCTATAAAATAATAAAAAACTTACTAATTTAATATTTTTACTAACTATTGGCTGGTTAAATGCATTAAATGGTCTAAATAAGTAACTTAATATAACTTTTAAGATATCTAGCCATTTAAGTAAAAGAGTGGGTATATTAAGCCAGGGCTCTTCTCAGTTAAAGTAAAGAAAAAAGGGTTGGATTTCTATAAAGCTGTTAAAATTAGGTAGTTATATTTTAAATTTTTAAGATCTTACCTCCTATTTAATATATTTTCCAAAAATTAAGTATAAGTTTAACCTTTCTAGTGACGAGGTTATGGATTTAAATATGCTAAACTTTAATACGCAGAACCTCATTAAATCTAAGAAAACAGGTAAAAGCTATCGCATATATAAGGCTTATTATAATACGCTAATAAACACCTCCCTAAATCCGTCCTCCTTAACCTATAGGAAGACGGGATAACTAAGAAGTATATTTAAGATTTGCGTTATATTCGTAAAGCTCTTAAAGCTTTAACGCAGTAATTGCTCTTACGCTTTCTTGTGTTTCTTCTGCACAAGTCTATAAAATAATGTTAGTTATAGTAAATAGTAAATAATTATTGGTATTACTAAGAAAGAAAATATACCTTTTGTTTATATAGACTTCTTATATATCTTGTTATAATATCTAAAAGTGTTAGGTTTCCTGTCTATTCTCTATTGCTTTTCTTAGAAAATTAATCACTTCCAAGACAAACCTCATGAGCGTAGAAATAGGAGACTGCTGCACACATTTTTTACGCATATAACTAGGTTCTATTCTCACTTTCTTATAGCAACTAAGAAGATGAGCTAGGTTCGGCCTTTTTATAGACAAATTGAATCCACAGGCATATTAATAGTAAAACATCTTTATTTAGCTTTTTAACGAACTTTTTAAGCTTTAGGGCTTCCTTTTTCACAAATTTAATATACTTTTTAATTTGCCTAGAATAACCTTATTAGATAGAAGTATTTTTAACTAAATTCTCAAAATATATAGGAAATATACCCTATATAACCTAATAAAGTTATAGGTGCTAATGCACCCTCTATAGCCTTATATATAGTTTCAAACAACTTATTAATTCCAACAAAATTATTAGATTCTACTACTAAAATCTCTTATTACTTATCAAGTTCCTCATTAATTTTAGCATCTTCTATAGCTTTCTATATAGGATTTAAGGGAGTTTTAGTATCTAATAATAAAAGAAAAGAGTTAATTTTAGAGAGATAAGACATTTTCTAAAAAAAAAGAAAGTATTTCTTAATTTTTCTAAGGCTTGTTGTTGGTTACACAAGGTGATATCACGTAGCTACGGTTCATAGATAGTATGATAGTTATTCTTCTTTTTAAAAGCAAAGGATTATAAGGATCGCAGTGCCTAAGTAGGGGGCTAATTAGTTACCATAAGGATAACTAATCAAAGACACGACAACGACACGTAACCACGTAACTACTGTCCTTATATTCCGACACTGGCAGTTCTTTCTTTGTATGTAGAACCACCAATATATAGGCTTTGTTAATATACTAAAAGTAGATGTCTGAACAAGATTAACGTAATTATGTGGGCTTAGAAAATCCACCAAATCCTACCTATATAATTAGAATAAAATTAATTAAGAATAAAATAAAATCAATTAAGAATATATTAAAAGGAAAAGATTGTAGTGCCTTCTATCCATATATTCTAACACTGGCAGTTCTTTCTTTATGCTTATAGCGCTGTAGGAAGGCAGCAAGGCAGCAAGGTATTAGTTTAGCTAGAGGTAAAAGCAGTAGATATTAGTTGGCTGTAGGCGGAGCAGCAAGTAGTTAATTAGCTGCAGGCAGGGCATATTAGTTGCAATAGTTATTAGGTTTATAGCTGCCGCAGATACTAGCAGTTCTTCTTTATAGATTGCCTACGTAACTGTGCCGTTCCAACTGCTCCCTCTATATCTCTCTCTTTACCTATCCTTTATGGTACCCTCTATAAGAACTTCCTGTCTAAATCACGCTGGTAGCCACCTCTGTAGCTGCTTTAGGGGCCGTAGGAGTCTCGGAATCCTCTACGCTAAATCTTCCAAAGCTTGTTAAATGTTTATGGAGGAATAGGTAACTGTTACTACTAATTAAAGATACTATTTGTAGATCTGGGCTGCTGTAGAGGCTGCTGCAGAGGCTCTTATAGAGGCTGCTGTGGAGGCTCTTATAGAGGTTGATACGGAGATTGCTACGGAGATTGCTGCGGAGATTACTGCGGAGATTGCTACGGAGATTGCTGCGGAGATTGCTGCGGAGGTTGCTACGGAGGTTCTTATCAAGCTTGCTGCTGGTAGGTTGGGATATCATTCACAGATCTAGCTTGTTGTGCCGGTTGTCTAGTTGCGGTAGGGGTTAGAGGAAACGTCTCGGCGCTTAAGTTAAACGAGGTTAAGAATCTCTAGTGGGACGGAGCTTAAGGCATGGGTTGAGATACGGCAGCCTAAGGAACTTAAGGCTGAGGAACTTAAGGTATTTAATAGCCTAAGGTTATCTATGGTGGTTCTTGTGGAGCTTGCTACTAAGATTGCTGCGGAGATTCTTGCAGAGGTTGCTGCGGAGGTTATTGCTATAGAGGTTGCTTCGGAGCTTGTTACGGAGCTTAATGCGGAGCTTAATACAGAGCTTATTGCGGAGCTTAAGGCATGGGTTAAGATACGGCAGCCTAAGGAACTTAAGGTGTTTAATAGCCTAAGGCTGTCTATAGTGTTGCTTGTGGCTATCCGTTATTAGGATTCCCTTAAGAGTTAAACTTCTTTTGGTGCTTAATCTCTTATAAAGTCCATTTATGCTCTTCTTCTGCGTTAAGGACTTGCTGAATATTATCTCTAATAGTACCCCCGTTTATAGGTACAAACACTCCATTCTCCTGTAGGAAGTCTCAAAAATCCTAAATAATATAAATATTGCCAAGTGCCTAGGTGTCGGCAGTCCATCCTATAAAATCCTCCCTAAAATATTCCCACAGCTGTAAATCGGCGTAGTATCTACTTTAGTAAAATAGAATATGGTGTAGGAGAAAGCCGTTAACTTATTTTACGGTACAAGTTGTTATATTAATGGTAAATTCGTCCTAATCTTCATTAATAAGTTTCGCGTACACAGCTACCCCTAGTGGTAAGGAGTCTCTCCAGTTATTTAGAATAGGCGTAGCCATGTTTTTAGAGGAAGGGAAGTGTTATTGGGTTATAGGAGAGGAGGTATTATTAGTGTAGGGATTGTCAATTGTCGTTTGGTACGCGTTTGGACGTGTATTTGCGATTATGGGGCTTAGGACCAGTTCTGGCCTTAAATCGCGAAGACTCGTAAAGCGTGTTGTTCTACGTAATGGACGCAAGAATCCGTAATCTCAGAAAGGCTTAGGACCAGTTCTGGCCTTTTAGATTCTTAGATTTGTGGAAGAGTTCTATTTAAGGTTTAGGACCAGTTCTGACCTTAAAAGATAGCTTCCTCTAGCACGAGTAGTACTGGTATAGTGGCTCGTCTCTTCTTAGTGATACCTAGCTGTTCTGTAGTATAATAGTGAAGTTAACTACTGATCAGTGTTGGTTACATAAGGTGATATCACATAGCTACGGTTCGTAGATAGTATAATAGTTGTTCTTCTTTTTAAAAGCAAAGGATTATAAGGATCGCAGTGCCTAAGTAGGGGGCTGATTAGTCACCATAAGGATAACTAATTAAAGACACGACGACGACACGTAACCACGTAACTGCTGTCCTTATATTCCGACATTTGTAGTGTGTGGAAAATAATTAGAAGGTTTTTAGTAAAAATAAGGTGCGGGGTAAGTCCTTTATTAAAGAAATCTAAAAAATAATTAGCGTTTATAGAAAAAACCACTAATACAGCCATTTTCGCTACATAAATCTAAAATTAAATATTTAAAATTTTAAGATATTTTTAATAAAATCTCTAAAAGTTCTATTATTGTAATTGTTTTTCTTAATATGGCTCCATTAAAAAGAAAAAAGCAGCAGCTTAATTGGGGTGTAGGAGGAACCTTAGGTTTAACAAGAAATAAAGCTTAAGATACTATAGTTACCGTTTAAAATAAACAGCTTTTTAGGTTTGCTGAGGAATTTATTTAATCTAGAAGAAGAATATATAAAGAGATTACAATTTATAAGGAAATGTTAGTATAACTATAAAGAGAGTATATCCTTAATAGAAAAATATAATTAATTTCTTTAGGCAAGATAAAGGAGAAATAGTATGGTTTCTTAAAGAATCTAATATAAAGAATATCAATCCTCTAAGAATTCACCTATACCATGCAAATAATCTTTAAAAATACTAAAAAATGCCTTTACTTTTTGGTCCCTCTAAGACCTACTTTTATACTCTCTTAATCTCTAAGAATTCCTCTAATATATCTTGGCTATATTAAGAAAAAGATCACACTTTGCCTCTCCAAGCAGAGGTTACTATTTAAAGGCAAAATTTATTTAATTTTAACTTAAATATTAAGACTACTAGAGATTTTACTTTAGTATAGTAAGGTCTTTAGGAGACTTTCTTAAAACTTATACAAAATCTATTTTAGTTTAATATTCAGCACCTTAACCAACCTTAAGTATTAACCTCAATTTTCTAGTTAAATGCCCTAGAATCTTCGCTGCCACTCTAAGAAAACCACCGCCCATCTAGGGAAATTACTATAAACAGAACACTACTAAAGTTCTCAAATAAGGATATTATATGGCCATACGGAATTATCAGTTATACTAATAATATTTCTTAATTATTTTATAATTGGCACTACTCTTTACTTATAAAAATAAAAGGTGTTCCAATTCCATTAAAATATTAGGCTTAATTATACCGTGGCGTAGCAAAAGAGTCTTAGGAAACCTTAAAAAAGGGCTATTTAGAGTAAAAGGTATTAATATATCTAATTTATATTAAAAGCCCTACTTATATTTACTAATTATACTTTATTTTATAGACTATTATATTAATATATAGCATATATTTTAGTGAAACTGCTTTTTAGGAGGACTTTTCTACGGTTAATAAGAGCTCTAAGCAGAGTAGGCATATAAAATGGATGGAAATAGTATTAAAAGCTTGGTTAAAATGTTAAATAATTAATACCAAGGATGCTATAAGGGCAAGAGCTAAATATCAAGGAAAATTGCTAGGTTTTAACAAAGTTTTCATATATCAAAAAGGTTTAAAGGTAGAGGTATATAAAAGTAATTACCAAATTTCTCGGAAATACTAAGAACTTAAAGGGGAATCTTAGCCTTAGGATAATAATGATTTTAATTAGCGCAATAAAACAATAAACCCTTTTTACGGTTTTGCTTCTCGTTTTTTCTAATAAATTATAAATACGTATTTAGAATTTATAATAAGATTTAATATCTACTACGTTAAAAAAATTCGTGCCTACGGCGCATGCCCGCTTTTAGAAATTTTAGTATATAAGGCTGGATTCCCAGTAGCACCCCTTAAGAATAGTTACCTTTACTACTGGACTGTTACCGGACGGTTACCAAACGGTTACTTTTTGGTCTTAAAGAAGCTTTAAGCCAATTTTACTAGTAATTATATGCCTTTGGAAACCTAGCGCTAGGTTCTATTATAACAGTCCATTAAGTACTAGAAAAAGAACTAAACAGTAATTTTTTCCTTAGAAAATCCATAAAATGCAATATATTATCTTATACTTTTAAAGTATATATAACTCCACGCCCTATCTTATATTAAGGCGTACTAGGTATTTCTAGGCATTAACTAAGCCGTATATAGAATTTTGCTAACTTTTCCAAGAAAGGGGCTTATCTTTGGTGGCAACGTTAAGATTTGGCCTAAGCGCGCGTGGCCCGGGCGGTCTAAGCCCGCTTAGAGGTCGGACTGTTACTTTTCCGGTTTGAAGGTTCACTTCTACAGGTGGAATTTGATGGATCTCCTAAGCTCGCTTAGCTCACGTGGTCAACCCAATTAGTTACAAGCAACGGTGTCCACTGTATCACAGAACCTTATTCCGACAGTATTAGATATTATAAACCCTAACTCTTAGGATTATAGTATAACTATTAACTGCCGTCTTTAGCAGAAAGGTTAATAGGCTAATACTTAAGTCCTAATTAATATAGGAGCTAGCGGCATAGGATTTATTAATAAGATCTTTATATAAGACACCCTAATACCCTTAATTAGTATATTAACGTATTTAGATTTAGGGAAGCGGTAAATAGACACCCCCTAATTGATACGCGGACACCCCCCAATTGATACACGAAAACCCCCCACTGATTGAGTTTAGTTCCTTCCTGATCAAGTTAGAATATCACGTGAATTTAAGTTGTTAGCATCTGCATTAGTGCGCGACCGCGCTCGCGCCTGCCCACGCGTATATACCCGTTATTCTGTTCAAATACTGATGGCTCGCGACGAGTCGATGTATCAACGCGAATAGAGCCAGCTGGGCGACCGCGGCGGCGCTCAACAGTTAGAGGCTGGGGTGGGGTAATGTTTTGGGTATGGGCGCGCGACGGTTGCGACGGGCCAGGGCGCGGGCGCAGGCCCGATCACGGGCGTGCTCGTAGAGGCAGCTCGTAGACATCAAGCAGAGATAGCAGCACCTAAATAGGTTCACGCGGCGCCTCACAGGGTACTGCGTAATCCAATCAATCGACTTGGGAGCAGGTAGGGGGGGTTACATATGGTGCAAATGATGGTAGAACTCAAGATACTATTAGAGGTGCCTCGCCCGATATTGGCGGTGATATTTAGCAGGCTTTTAGAGGCCTAGGAGCTCTGCCCTTTTATAAGGACTTTGCTAAGGGCTCCTTTGGTACATTCCAACTTTGATTTAAACTCTACTACTTATGCTATAGTCGAAATCAAGACTTGATTGAGGTGTTACAGTCATAAAAGTTACATTTTAATAATTTGATTTTCGCGACGCAGATGCAAACAACTTAAATTCACGCGATATTCTAACTTAATTAGGAAGGAACTAAACTCAATTAGTGGGGGTGTCCGTATATCAATTAGGGGGTATCCGCGTATTAATTAGGGGGTGTCCATTTACCGCTTCCCTAGATTTAATGGTAAACGCACTATTTTAGGCTATATTACTTATATAGCGGTTCTAAAACTATAATACCTAAACTATAAAGAATTAATTAAGCTCTTTATAACTACCCTAGGTTACCTAATAATCCTTAAATAACCCTAGATAAAGCTATATAAGGTAATTATTAATTAGAATAACTTTAAGCTTCTATTTACTACCTCCCATTATAAATAGAAGTGCTTTATAACTTACTACTTAAGCCCTAAACTAAAATCTAAAGAATCTACCAGAATCTACTAGTTTAAAATTTTTACTAACGTCTACCTTATACCTAAAAAGTTTACCTAATTCCACTAACCTAAGAATTTTACTAAATTCCACTAATATAAGACTTCTACTAACTTCTACTAAGAACCTAAAAATAATATATAACTATATAAACTAACTCTAACTACTATACCCTAAACCAAGTAGAAGCTTAAGCTTAATATACAAAAGTACTAAAAGAATTGGTATTTTACTATAAAAAGAAGACTTAAAGAACCCAAACCCAAATCTAATACTAACTCTATACCTAACACTAAACCTAAAACTATATAAAAAAACTAAGGATAATTTAAGCCTACTTAATACCCTAGATATTTATATAATTAGAGCTACCCTATTAGCACAACTCGCTAAAAAAACCTAAATATATGATCTTTGCTGTTATAATAGCTAATATTAAAAAGGCCCTAGTACCAAAGAAGCATACTAACCCTGCTATAAAAGTACTAGTATACTAATATAAGTACCTAGAGGTATTCTTATAAAAGGAAGCTAATAAGTTAGTAAAGCACTAACTATATAATTATAAGATTATACTTAAAGAAGGAAAATAGCTAGGATTTAGACCTCTATATAAAATGTCCTAAAATAAACTTTAAGTGCTGCGGAAGTACCTAGGCGAATACCTAAGTAAAGGATTTATTAGAGTAAGCTCTTCGCCTATAGCTATAGCTATAATCTTTATTAAGAAACCTAGCGGCAGTTTATACTTCTATATAGACTACTAAGCTCTTAACGCTATTACCATTAAAAATTAATACCCGCTCCCGTTAATTTAAGAGATACTAAACTAATTAAGTAAGGCTCGCTGCTATATAAAACTTAACCTTATTTACGCATTTAACCGCCTCTATATTGCAAAAGGAGATAAATAGCTTACTATATTCCGTACTAGATACGGACTATTTAAATACTTAATAATGCTATTTAGCCTTATAAATGCCCTAAGTTTATTCTAACGCTTTATAAATAATACCCTATAACCTTATCTAGACATTTTCCATACTACTTATATTAACGATATTTTAGTATATAGTAATAATCTAACTAAATATAAGAAACACGTTGTGTTACAGACAGTTTAAGTACAATGTTATAACTACTTAGAGAGAAGTTGACGGAAGCTAGTTAGTTAATACAGGCACGGTCTAGAATGGATCTGGTGGAACTATATAATAAGGAATAGTAGCTAAGGTCACGTAATGTAATCTGTGTAATCTATGTAATTTATATAATCCGTAACGGAGTAGATAGAGCATACATACCTTATAGAGCGAAGGGATTTCTTAGGCATATGGTTGTGTATTTAAAGGACCACAGTCCCTACCCAGATAGTTCTCTCTTTATAGTAAATCTTAGAATATAATTAGAGTTAATCTATTAGGCAACCACTCCACTAGTTATTATTACGTTAATGACCTATTTATATCTATATACCCGGCCTAATAATAGGACCTACTGTAGTTCTTACTACAAGGTTCTGTTATATATTTACTACTAAGGTTATAATATTGAACAAAGTCAAATAACATGCCACCCAAAGCACTAGTTGTAATGCCATTAACGGCAATAACTACCTTAGGATTAGGAGATACTAGTATAGTAGATATAGACTTATAAGTGGTTACAAGAGGTTAGTTACAAGAAATAGTTAATCGCTTATTAGATAATAATAGGATACTTAAGGAACGCATTAATGGAATTAGAGTAGTAAAGGTTAAGTTACTATTAAATAAATAATTCTTAGGAGAAAGGTTAAAACTTAAAGAATTCCTTATATAAATGCACTTTAAGGTTATATAGGAAGGAGCAAAGTTGGTAATACCTATAGATTAAGTAGCGTACGCAGGATTGTTCTTAATAGGAAGAGTATTAAAATAGTTTAAACCTTACCTTATAGAAATATAAGTTAGTGGTATAATAACTACTAACTAAGACGTACGATTTATGTTTACCAGTTAGAACGGGTTTATAGAAAGACTAATATAGATGTTTAAAGATCTGGAAGTATTAACTATAGTAAAACAGAAGCTTTAAAACTTAGTATAATGTTCTTTAGTAATTAAGTATATAACATAGTTTTAGATACTTTGTCACGGAGCAAGTATAAGCGATGGTAATATATAGCAAAGTAGATATTATTAAGCTATGTACATAAACTGCGTAATGAAGTCAAGACGTTGCGTAAGGAGAGAAGGTAAGGAAACGGGAAGAAAGGGTATATATCGCTAGTTTGGTTACTTAGTTAACACGTGCACGGAGCAGAATAGGATTCAAGTAGCGGTCCTAGCAGAACTTGGCAGGATTTGGTGGACTTGGCAGAATATAGCAGAATGCGGCAGATTGCCATTAGATTGCCGTAGATTACCATTAGATTGCTATTTTATGGTTAGTCTCTTCTTGCTGCGTAGGTGGAAACAGGTAAACGTGTGTAAGGTATTACGGAGGAGTCCCGTAATAGTACCCCCCCTTTAAACTCGAGCTTCTGCGAGATAGGGCTGAGGTAGTTCTAGGTAGAGTTTATAAAAGTCTTCTACGGCTTATATAAGTCCTATAAAGTCAACGGGTTCCTATAAGGGCTTAATAAAGCCTCTCCATTTTATAAAATACATATATTTGCGTTTCCGTTTGTTGTACTTAATGTCGTTAACTCTTTTAATAAGGTATTTATCCTCACCATCTACTTTAACTAGTGGGGGAGGGTCTTGGATCTGTCCAGGTAGGGCGTCTAATATAGGGGCGGTAGGGCGGAGGACTGACGTATAAAATACAGGGTGGATTTTAACCGTATTAGGGAGCTTCAGTTGGTAGGTATAAGGAGAGACAACTTTTTCAACCTTATAAGGGCCGGCGTTCTTCCAGTTAAGTTTCTTAGTAGGTTATTTTATATTTAGATTTCTTACGTCTAGCTAGACAAAGTCACTAATTTGGTAAGCTAGTGCTAGGGTTCAGTTCTTATTTACTATAGCTTTATAGACAGACTGGGCCCATGTTATTTTATTAGTAAGGAACTCTTATAGTTCTTCTATCTTCTTTATAAATTCGTTTGCTTCTGCAACTTATAAAGCCTAATAAGCTAGGCGAGGAATATTACTAAAGGGTTTAAAACCCATTCGCGGGTGCTGGCCGTAATTAGCTAGGAATAGAGAGACCTTTATGGTTTCTAAAACGGAGTTATTTGTAGTAAACTTAATAAATATAAGCCAGTCTATCCAGTCGTCCTGCAAATACAACGTGTATATCCGAATATACTGTTCTATTATAGTATTTGCACGTTCCGTTTGACTGTCCGTTTCCAAATAATATGCCGTAGATAATAGCGCTTTAATGCGGAGTTAGGTAGTTAGTTCTTCCTAAAACACCAAGATAAACTAGCGGCCTCTATTAGAGATAATTGTTTTGGGAAGTCTATAGAGTTTCTATATATAATCCAGGAACAGTTGGGCGACAGCAGATATTAACATATTAGGGTAGGCGATCAAGTGTCTTATTTTGGATAGTTGGTCTATAACTACCATAATGTTCGCATAGCCTTTACTTATAGGGAGATCAACAACAAAGTTAATTAAGATATCCTTCTATCTTCGGTCCGAAACAGGTAGTGGCTTTAGAAAGCCGTTGTACTTCTTATATAAGGCTTTAGCTTATTAGCAGGTGTAATAGCTAGAGACGTACCTTTATGTTATATTATGTATGTTTGGCCAGTAGTACTCCTGTTAGAGCAGCTCTAGGGTTTTTCCTTAGCCTGGGTGGCTGGCTACTGGTAGATTGTATATATATTTAAGGAGCTTAAGCTTAAGTTTATCGTGGTTAGGTATAACTAGGCGGTTCTAGTAGTATAAGCGTTCTCTATAAGCTTTACATTTACTTAAAGAGATCTTTTTAGAGCGTCTAACGCCATTTTAAATTAACTTAAGTGTCTCTTGGATAAACTTATTATTTGGGTATTTATTAACTATAATCTGCTTAATTAATCAATTAGTTATTTCAAGGATATATACTATAAGGTCTTTAGCTGGGGGATTAAATAATTTAGGGCAAAGCAGCGTTTAATTATAGTAGGCGCGCGCTTCTTCCTGTACTATTATGTCTTGTGAATGTTAAGTTAGGGTATTAGGTTTTTAACCTTAAACGCCTAAGCGGTATGTAATTAAGAATTGGAAATGAGACAGATATTCTAACCAGTAGGCTTAATAATAACTTAGCTATTTTGTAGTTGTGAAGTACTGTAGATTCTTATAGTCGCTAAGAACCTTAATTAGAAATCCGGCGCCTTCTAGTTTAGGTCGCCATTGTTTAAAATATTTAATAATGGCTAATAATTCCTTATTATAGATCTTGTAGTTATATTTGGCTAGACTTAATTGTTTTAAGAAGTATATTACTGGATATAGTACTCCTTCCTTGTTATACTGAGACAGAATGCCTTTAGTGACGTAGTTAGATAAATTAGCTTCTATAACACTCTTTCAGTTTAGGTCAAAGTGTTAGAGTATAGGTGCGGTAGTAAATATGACTTTTAGATAGGTAAAGGCCTTCTTGCATTCCTTGTTAAAGACAAAGGCTTTATCCTTTTATATTAGAGCCATAAGAGGTAAAACCAGGGCGGAGAAGTTATTAATAAACTATTAGTAGAAATTAGCAAATCCTATAAAGGCTCTTATGTCTTTAATGTTCTTGGGTTCTTACCAGTTTACAATTACTTTAATCTTCTTTAGGTCCATTTATATGCCGTCTATAGAGATAATAAGTCTAAGGTATAGAACTTCCGTTTTATAGAACTTGCATTTATCTATATCTAATTATAGTTTAGCTCCACGTAGGGCTTTTAAAATAAGGTTAACGTGTTTCTTATATTTAGCTAGGTTATTGCTATATACTAGGATATCGTTGATATAAGTAGTACAGAAAACGTCCAGGTAAGGTCGTAAGGTATTATTTATAAAGTATTGGAATGAACTTGGGGCATTTATAAGGCTAAACAGCGTTACTAAGTATTTAAACAGTCCATATCTAGTACGGAATGTGGTGAGCCATTTATCTCCTTTTATAATACGGAGGCGGTTAAATGCGTGGATAAGGTCGAGTTTTGTATAGTAGCAAGCCTTACTTAATCAGTTTAGTGTCTCTTAAATTAATGGGAGCGGGTACTAATTCTTAATAGTAATAGTATTAAGAGCTTAGTAGTCTATACAGAAGCATAGACCGCCGCCAGGTTTCTTAACAAAGATTATAGGTGTAGCTATAGGCGAAGAGCTTACTCTAATAAATCCTTTACTTAGGTGTTTGTCTAAGTACTTCCGCAGTACTTAGAGTTCGTTTTAGAACATTCCGTATAAGGGTCTAAATCCTAGCTGTTTTTCTTTTTTGAGTACGATCTTATGGTCATATAGTTGGTGTTCTGCTAGTTTATTAGCTTCCTTTTATAAAAATACTTTTAGGTTATTATAGTGGCATACTAGTACTTTTATGGCAGGGTTAGTGTGTTTCTTTAGTGTTAAGGCCTTTTTAATATTGGCCATTGTAACAGCAAAGATTGTATATTTAGGTTTCTTGGCGAGTCGTGCTAATGGGGTAGCTCCAATTATATAGATATCTAAGGTGTTAAGCGAACTTAAATTGTCCTTAGTTTCTTATATAGTTTCTTATTTGGGTTTAAGTTTAGTATTAGGTACAAAGTTAGTGTTAGATTTAGGTTTGGGTTCTTTAAGTATCCTTTTTATAGTAGAGTACTAGTTCTTTTAGTACTTTTATATATTAAGCTTAAGCTTCTGCTTAGTTCGGGGTATAGCAGTTAAAGTTGGTTTATGTGGTTATGTGTTATTTCTGGGTTCTTAGTAGATGTTAGTGGAAATCTTAAACTAGTAGATTTTAGTGGATTTTCTAGATTTTGGTTTGGGGTCTAAGTAGCGAGTTATAAAACACTTCTGCTTATAATGGGAGGCGGTAAATAGAAGCTTAAGGTTGTCCTAATTAATGGTTACCTTATATAGCTTTATCTAGGGTTGTTTAAGGATCACTAAGTGACCTAGGGTGGTAATAAAAAGCCTAATTAGTTCTTTGTGGTTTAGGTATTAGAGTCTCAAAAATACTACATAGGTAATACAGCCTAAGATAGTGCGTTTGCCATTAAATCCAAATACATTAATATACCGGTTAAGGGGGGTTAGAGTAAAACCATTATCTTATATAAAGATCTTGTTAATAAATCCTATGCTGCTAGCTCCTATATTAATTAGGACTTAAGTATTAACCTATTAATTGTTCTGCCAAAGACAACAGTTAACAGTTATACTGCAATCCTAAGAGTTAGAGTTCGTGATATCTAAAGCATTTAATAAAATCCTAAGGCAGCGCCATTTTGGAGAGCGACTTAGCTCTAGGACCTTCCTTTTAGAGGCGATTAGGGTGGAGTTCTTATAGTATATTAGTTGTAGCTTCGTCCTTATAAGTGGTGCTTACTAAATACGGGGCTGGAACTAGGTAGAGATTGGGGATGGTAACTAGAGGATTGATATGGTAAACGGCTGCTAGTATTAGCCGTTTATAATTCGCGTTGGGGTAGGGGGACGGAGCAGTGGTTAGAGAGGTAGGAGCTACTTTTATACTTAAAATAGAGGCCTAGCTTAGTGCGTTGTTCTTATTTAAAGGACCCTAGTGGGGTGTATCCTAGGGTTCTAGTATTGATATCCATAGCGTTGGGGTACTTAGGCTGAGATGATGGCTTAGTAGACGTTTATAGGGCTGTTGTATTGTATTAAGGAGTGGACTTTGGTGTTAGGCGTAGTATATTATTATACCGTTTATTAATAATGTTTGCGTAGGCGTTAAGAGCTCCTAGTAGGTCTATACCTATTAGGGAGGTTTTTAGTTTAGGGCTTAGGGACTTAATAAGGCTGTTGACTAGTGCGGAGTTATTTTAGCCTGTTTCCTTTACATAACGGTTAAATTCAGAGAAGTATACTAGGAAACTTTTCATTCCTTAAGTTATATAGTTTATCTTCCTCTAAGCGGTAGCTTGATAGTTTAGGTTACTGTACGTGGCTTTAAGTAGTACAACTAGACTTTATACTGAGTTTGGTTGAAGGGGTTTAATAAAGTCAGCTGCGTCTCCTCCTAGTTAACTTAAGGCGTAGTAGAGTCGGTTAGCTTTAGTTAGGTAGCGGTTAGCATTACTAGTTAGCTTATTTTTAAGCTGGCTTAGGAATAATTGGAGTTCTTATTGTTTACTAGTGAATATTAGAGGGTCTAGTAGTTGTTCGGATTATTACGGTGTAGTAGTCGGTTTGGGATGAATAGTTACTATAGGTTTGGGACTCTCGTCCCGCGTGTTCGTCTCCGGAGAAGGCGTTCGGTCTTGGGGCCCTAGTATGGGCATCCTAAGGGTGCGAACTTCTTCTTAAAGGTCCTTAATTATTTGCAGGTATCGTACCTCTTGTTCGGCTTGTTGTTAAGTTAAAGTAGCTTAGTTCTGTGTGAGGGCGTCTATAAAGGACTTCTGTATCTCTGCCAATTGTTCTTAGAGTGCGGATATAATACCAGCGGCTGTTATGGGGGCTTTAGGGTCGTTCTGCATTTCGGAGGGTGGTATGTAAGGTTAACGCAACGTAGTGTTACAGAGTGAGCACAAGCGATGGTAATATATAGTAAAGTAGATATTATTAAGCTATATATATGAACTGCGTGATGAAGTTAAGACGTTGCGTAAGGAGAGAAGGTAAGGAAACGGGAAGAAAGGGTATATATCGCTAGTTTGGTTGCTTGGTTGACACGTGCACGGAGCAGAATAGGATTCGAGTAGCGGTCCTGGCAGAACTTGGCAGGATTTGGTGGACTTGGCAGAATATGGCAGAATGCGGTAGATTGCCGTCAGATTGCCGTAGATTACCGTTAGATTGCCGTCTCGTGGTCGGTCTCTTCTTGCTGCGTAGGTGGAAACAGGTGGACGTGTGTAAGGTGTTACGGAGGAGTCCCGTGACACACTTATAATATAGGTTAAGTGGAATAATAAGGCGCTTATAGCATAGTATAAATAGGGACTTAAGGCTAAAGTTTAGGATGTAATTATCCTAATAGGAGATACGGAAAGTCTATAAGACTTAATAGATTAGTTAATAAAGATTAATAATAGGATCTATTAAAGGGAACAAGCTAAAAAAGGGCAAGATAGAGTTCTATAGTTGTATAAGGCGTAGAGCATGTATTAGCAAATATAGAGCTAAAAACTATGGAATGGCGCAGAGCTAATGGACCTAAGTGGTACTAAAGAATTTAAGAGATAGATAAAGAAACTATAAAAACCTAGAGGTTAAGAATTAAGTGATTATAGAACTAAGAAGCAGAGGCTAAACTAGGGATCTTAGTAGTAGAAGATATTTAGGCGGACTCTATAATAAGAAAAATAGTTTAAAGATAGAGCTTATATAAATTATAGAAAATAAGGTTATTTTGCTAGAGACTATAGAGGTAGTTAGAGTAACTACGCGGTAAAGGGCACTAGGTTATTAGAGTATAATAACGCGGATATAGGGATATTGCACGGGACTAAGGAGTGTTTAATTAAATACTTTGTGTTTTGTTATAATAACGCATGCTAAATTTATAAGGACGCTAAGTATAGCGTAAGCTATTGGCCGCAAGAGCTAGAGTTAAGAAGGCTTAAAGAAACTAGAGAGTTAGATAAAGAATAAGATTAACTCTATAAGCTAGATTGAGATATTAAAGCAATATATAGATAAAGATTAGTAATAATAACAATGGAGTTAGAGTACTTATTAATTAATAGTAATAAGGAAGAAAATAAGGCTAACTAGGAGCACTTATACCTTAATAACGTAATAGAAGTAGAGACTGAAACCACTATAGAACGCGGATTAGTAATGGGTATTATAATATTATTGGATATAGCATCTATTACTTTATAAGATAGAAGGAGTAATATTTAGAGATAATTAAGCAAGTAGACAACTGCTAGTACTAGCTTACCACTTATAAAAGGCAAAAGGCTATAGGTCTAAGATTCTTAAGAAGAGATAAAGAAGGCTCTAAACTTATAGGATATAATAAGGATAGCTTAAGAGCCCATAACGAATAAAAACTAATAGGAAAGAGCAGCAACTTAGTTTAGTAATAAATAAATAAGTATAGGACATAAGTTTAAGAACTACAAGTTTAGGGAATAAATAAGAACGTTAGTAGAAAGCTAAGATTTCAAGAAATAAATAAGGACTATAGCAATTCTAGGTAAATATGGTGTTTAGCCTAAAGATTAAAAGGTTAATACTAAAATTAAGAAGTAAGACAACTTTAAAGATCTAGCTACAAGACATAGAAAATAGGAAACTATAGATAGGTTTAGGCAAAGAATTATCGCATAGTAAGAGCAAAAGCTAAATAAGAGATTAGCTATGCTAGGTTATATAAGGGACAGAGTACCTATATAAAGAGTTACTAATAGGCCTAGTACAGGAACACCTAGAGTAAAGTGGTTGGATAAACTAGAACAAGAAGAGGATCTTGACATTCCAGTTAAATTTAAAGAAAGATATACTAAAGGATATTATAACGCAGTAATAATAAGGTACTTTCTTATAGATAAACCATATATACTAAACTAGTTATATAGAAAGTGGTATAGGCAATAATACAACGATAAATGGGAAGGCTTTTATATATGGCTAGATAAAAAAGTTGTTTAAGACTAACCTATTATGGAGAAACGCATAAATTATATTAAAGGAGCGTTAATTATAACATTAAGGAACCTAGAAGAAGGATCTAGGAACTAGAGAGGAGAACAATAAATCTTAGTACTTGCAGCGGAAATACCAGTAGTTAAGTTGACTAGGTATAAATTTAAACTTAAGAATAAAGATAAGCTAAGAGTTAACCTAAGTTACCTAGCGCATTATATACTATTATAGATAGCTTATATGGATGACGTGTATAATATATATAGGGCACTAAAAGACAAAAACTGGAAATACCTAGTAAGGATATATTAGGTACTAGAAGAAAAGCGGTTTAGAGACGCTAAGTATATATATAGATAGCACCTAGTAGAAGTATAGAGTTAAGGGGACCTAATACTTTAACCTAGAAGATTCCTTACGGAAGAATACCTAGATAGATAATAGTAGTGAGACTACCTAGAGAAGACTTATCTATAGTATGTAGAGAAAAAGAAATAAACTAAGTATTAGCTAAGAGTGGGCCAAGTATAAATAGGATTTAGTAGCTAATATTTAGGAAAAGGGGAGGCCTATGGGACCAGAGGGAACTAATAGTAGAGCCTTGGACCCTTAAAGGAATCTAAGGACAATACCTAAACTTATAAGTTAAGTGGCGAGATTAGTAGTTCGAAGTATTAATAGACAGTAGAGTAATAAGGAACTATATATTACTAGCAGTAGTAGAAAGGATAGGGTTACTATATAAATAAAAGGAATACCTATATCTACTTATAACGATTTTAGGAGATTAGATAGCCTATAGAGGAGGTATTATTAATCTTAAAACCGGACTTATTTAGTTAACTATTAAAGGGAGACCAGTCAGAATGTCTTTTAATATCTTACTATTAGGAAAAGATAAGGCAATACTAGGAATACCTTAGTTACAGGAATATAATCTAAAGGTTAATTGGGTTATAGGTTAGGTTAATATTAGAGATACTTAATAATATAAAGTGCAATAGCAAACCAAGTTAGTATAGTATTAAGTTAGAGTGATATACAAAGAGACTAAATAAGGCTTAAGTTATATACTAAAGAGATACCATAAGTATAGTAAAAATTTATAGTTACTAGAAAGTAAAAAGCTATTAGAGTATATAGTATAGGACTATAGGATAGAGTTAGAAGAGGGAATTAGTCTAAGGTTCTTTCTAATATATAAGCTTACTAAAACCAAGTTAGTGGCACTTAAGGAGTTTGTCCAGGAGAACTTATAAAAGGGATATATTAGACCGTTATAGTTATTAGCAGGATATCTAGTACTATTTATCCCAAAGAAAAACGGAAAACTTAGGATATATATCGACTATAGATAGTTAAACAGCATTACTAGAAAGGATAGGTATCCTTTACCCTTAATTAGCGAAATCTAAGATAGGATAGGCAATGTAAAGATCTTTATAAAGATAGATCTAAGATAGGCGTACCATTAGATT
>Ga0307507_10005940_pt1 | contig 19391 bp, 4 predicted proteins | sample 7_EM_MG_FD_207223 | JGI IMG/M metagenome (GOLD analysis project Ga0307507, IMG submission 207223) | Populus trichocarpa ectomycorrhiza microbial communities from riparian zone in the Pacific Northwest, United States - 7_EM | ecosystem: Host-associated > Plants > Roots > Unclassified | place...
GAGTAGGTTACAGTGATGTTGGTTAAAAGCTTGATATATTTGGAATGAGGAAGGGCGAGGAGCTTAAGACTCCTCGCCACGCTAGTGCCGCGGCGTCACGTGACGACCGCTTGCCTCATTCCCAACATATACTATTAATAAAAGATAGTAGTTCCCAAATTCCAAACCTTTACAATTTAAAATACTTAAATTTATATATAACTTCCCTATAGTAGGGCATTCTAGCTATATAAAGACCTATAAAATTATTTAACGAGCATACTACTAGCCTATAATGTATAACTATATATTAAAATATATTTAAGCATATAGGATATATATACGTGAAAAGACCTCTTATGTAAAGAAGTAAGAAGTACTTTAACTGCTACTAATTCTAATATAAAGATAGCGCGACATCTTAATTAACTTTATAGTTAACTTGCCTAATAGTAATGGGTTTATAAATGTTATAGTAGTTATTAACTACCTTATAAAAATGCAATATATAATTCCCATAGACTTAATTAATATAATATTAGTAGCCGAATATTTTATTCAGCACGTCTTTAAGCTATATAGACTTCCTAACTTAATAATATCTAACTATAAAAGCTAGTTTATTTTAGACTTCTAGTAAGCTTTATATAAATAATTAAGTATTTAAATATAACTCTTAACTGCATTCTATCTAGAAACAGATGGTTAAACTAAAATTATAAACGTGATTATAGAATAATACTTATAAATATACTGCTCCTACCTATAAGATAACTGGGAAAAATAGCTGCCTTTAGCTAAGTTTACTATAAATAATATAAATAATATATTAATCGTAATACTATTCTACGCGACCTATAGATAAGACCCTTAACTTAGATTTAAGCTATGACCTAATATTAATATAATAGGACCCATAATTAAATAGATCTAGTTAATTAATGTGTATAACTTCGCTAATTAAATAAAGTAGTTAACGGAACTATTATAAAGTAAATTAATATACGCTTAAATGTTATAGGAATGGCATATAAATAAAGGACGAGCTCCTGTATAGGACTTTAAGGAAGGTAATATAGTTTACCTAAATATATAAAACCTAAAGACTTAACGGCCCTTAAAGAAACTTAATTAGAAGTTCACGGGCCTGTATTAAATTAAAAAGAAACTAAGCCTATACACCTATAAGCTTAAACTACTAACTAAGATAAATATATACCTAATATTTTATATAAACTTACTATAACCTTTAAGAGAAGATCCTATAACTCGGAAAATTCCACTGCTGCCTTTTATAATTTTTTTTTATTTTTTTTTATTTTTTTTATATCCGTTATATTATACTACGTACAATACTGCGCATGCAGCCTCTAGGCTATGGCGCTATAGTTCTATATATATGAATCCTTTCTAGGCAGCTTAATATATACTAGTAGCTATATCCTAGTAGTTTATAAACCCCTCGAGGTTTATAGCTCCTTAGTAAAATACTAAGTTACTACAACTATTAGGTAATAAGAAAACGGTAGAGAAAACTATAAGAAATCCTAACGCCTGTCCTTGTCCTTTTGCAATTTATTTCTGTTCTTTTGCTCTCTAATATCTTTTACTAAGAGCCTAGTAGGAGTTACCTCCTTCTAGACTCCTATGTCTTGTTTATTTATATACTAGTTTAGCTGCTTTAAGAGTCTCGCAGTCTTTACTATTAGCAAAGTGGTTTTCTTTACAATTAATGCAAAGAGTGGTTGTGTGCTTGCAGGGCTTGCCCATTGTCATATAGGTAGAACAGCAGTGGTCTTTAGATAAATATACAGCCGCACAGAATCTACAGGCTCTAGTAGAGCATCTATCTCCTATATGGCCAAATTTTTGGCAGCTAGTACACTGCGTAGTAGGAGAGACTTCTAGGTACTTTACTACCTTAGTAGCTGTACCTGCAATTGAGATCTCTTTTTGCTTAAGGATTTCTTGTCTTTTTTCCTCGTTCTCTATAGTAAAAACTATAGAGCCAAATCTGGTTTGTGGATTGTGTCTTTTTACGCTAGATGAAATCTATCTAGGTAGTCCTTGTATCCGTATAGGATTAAAGGTCTCAATTTCTTCTTTTAGAAGCTTAGAGCCTCCCTCTTCTAGAAAAGGTAGGGTAGGAACCCTATGAGCTATAATTTGAACCCAGGGTTCTAGTTTTTGTTCTCTTTAAAAGGTAAAGCAGTTATGCCAGATATTCTTATATTTAACTAAGACATCTGCATTATACTCTTCTGTAGTTGTAAGGAGAATATTTTGTTTTCCTTTAGTTCTAGCTATAGACACTAGTACTGGCTTTTCTACTTGCAGTTTTAATGCAAATAGTTAATTGACTTTGTTCCGTATAGAGAAGGTATCTAGAGATTGGTTTTTTTTATCTGTAATTAGGACTAGCTTCCTTTCTTATAGCTGCTTTTTCTTACTTCTAGTAGAAGTAGAACTCCTACTAGAAGGAGAAGGGGTAGAAGGTAGTAGTGGTGATAATAAGGAGGGTAGGGAGGACGAAGAAGGGAGGCCCTTCTTTAGCCTCTCTGCGTAAGTTTCCTTAGTAGGAGCTACCTCCTTACAGAGAGCCCTTACTTCTTCTACTAGTCCTTTTAGGACATTGTTTGCCTTTTCTTTTCCTTATATAAAGGGATTTTCTCCTGCTAGAATACTCCGTGTATAGTCCTCTAGCTATTTAACTTATTCTTTTTCTTCTTTGTTACAGACGCTTTAAGTACAATATTACGACTACTTAGAGAAGAGTCGGCGGAAGCTAGTTGGTTAATATAGGCACGGTCTAGAATGGATCTAGTAGAACTATGTGACAAGGAATAGTAACCGAGGTCACGTGGTATTGAACGCGTTGACTGTGTTAAACGAAAGGGACGTTACGTTCAATATAGACAACACGTACCTCACGTACAAGAGAGGATTTCTTAGGAGTACGGTTGTGTATTTAAAGGACCTTAGTCCCTACCATAGATAGTTCTCTCCTTATAGTAAATCTTAGAATATAATTAGAGTTAATCTATTAGGCAACTACTCCACCAGTTATTATTACATTGTTATTTTATTCTTACCTATATACCTAGCCTAATAACTAAACCCACTATAGTTCCTACTATAAGGTTCCGTTACACATTTACTACTAAGGTTATGGTATTAAATAAGATCAAACAACATACCACCCAAAGCACTAGTCACAACGGCATTAACGGCAGCCACAACCTCAGGGCCAGGTAATACCAGTATAAACAACGGGGATTCTTAAGTAGTTACACAAGGTTAGTTATAGAAAATAGTTAATTACTTATAAAACAATAATAGGATACTTAAAGAACACATTAATAGAATTAAAGCAGCAAAAATTAAGCTACCTTTAATTAAACGGTTCTTAGGAGAGAAGTTAAAGCTTAAGGGATTTCTTACGCAGATATACTTTAAGGTAGTATAGGAAAAAGCGAAGTTAGCAACATTATTAGATTAAATAGCCTATATAGGGTTGTTCCTAACAGGAAGGGCACTTAAGTGGTTTAAGCTATATCTTATAGAAATATAGGCCAATGGCATAACAACTACTAACCAGGACGTACAGTATATATTTACCAGTTAGAACAGGTTTATAGAATAACTAACGCAGATATTTAGAGATCTAGAGGCTATAACTATAGCAAAATAAAAGCTTCAGAGCTTAGTATAACACACTTTAGTAATTAAGTATATAATATAGTTTTAAACACTAGCTATATAGATTAAGTGGAATAACAGGGCGCTTATAGTATATATAAATAAGGACTTAAGGCTAAAGTCTAGGACACAATTATCCTAATAGAAGATGCGGATACTCTAAGGGAGTTAATAGATTAGTTAATAAAGATTAATAATAGGATCTATTAAAGGGAACAAGCTAAAAGAGGGCAAAATAGAGTTCTATAGTTATATAAAGCGTAGAGTACGCAACAACAGACACCAAGTTAAAAACTATAGAATGGCGCAGAGCTAATGGACCTAAGCGGTACCAAAGAAACCTAAAGGTGGGAAAAGAAACCATAAAAACCTAAAGGTTAAGAATTAAGTAATTAAAGGACCTAAAAGTAGAGGCTAAACCAGAGATCTTAGCAGTAGAAGACATTTAGGCGGACTCTATAGCAAGAAAAATAGTTTAAAGATAGGGCTTATATAAATTATAGAAAACAAGGTCATTTCGCCAGAGACTATAGAGGTGGTTAGAGTAACTATACAGTAAAGAGAACTAGGCTAGCAGACAGCACATATATATAGAGGGACAACGGCGTACTATAAGGAATAAAAGAGTGTTCAATTAACAGTTTTGCGTATTATTATAATAACGCATGCCAAATTCATAAGGATGCTAAGTATGGCGCAAGCTATTAGCTATAGGAGCTATTATTATCTAAGTTTAGGGAAACCAATAAACCAGCTTATAGATTAGATATTAAAGACAATAAATTTAATAAAGGCGAAGCATTTACCAATAATAAGGTAATAAGGGCAGCTTACTAGGAGCATACAGACCTTAAAGAAGTTAAAATAGAAGTAAAAACTAAGACCATTATAAAACAGGGTACAGTAACGGATGTTATAACACCATTAGATACAATTTCCATCGCTTTATAAGATAATAGGAGTAACATTTAGAAAAAACTAAGCAAGTAGATAATTGCTAGTGCTAGCTCATCACTTAATAAAGGCAAAAGGCCACAGGCTTAAGATTCTTAAGAAGAGATAAAAAAAGCTTAAGATTTTTAAGATAAGATAAGACACACCTAAGGACCTATAACGGACGAAAACTAATAGGATAGGGCAGTAACTTAGTTTAGTAATAAACGAATAAGTATAGGACGCAAGTTTAAGAACTATAAGTTTAGAGAATAAGTAAGGACGTTAGCAATCCTAGGTAAACGTAGTATTCAGCCTAAAAATTAAATAGTTAATACTAGAATTAAAAAGCAAAATAACTATAAGAATCTAGCTACAAGACGCAGAAAATAAGAAACTATAGATAAGTTTAAAATAAGAATTATTACATAGTAGGAGTAAAAGCTAAATAAGAGATTAGCTATACCAGGTTATATAAGGGATAGAGCACCTATATAAATAGTTACTAATAGGCTAAGTGCAGGGACACCTAGGGTAAAATGGTTGGATAAACTAGAACAAGAAGAGGATCTAGATATCCTAACTAGGTTTAAAAAAAGACATACTAAAGGATATTATAATATAGTAATAATAAGGTACTTTCTAATAGATAGACCATATATACTAAACCAGCTATACGGAAAGTGGTATAGGCAATAACACAACAATAAATAGGCCGATTTTTATATATAGCTAGACAAAAAAGTTGTCTAAGACTAACCCATTATAGAAAAACGCATAAATTATATTAAAGGAGCATTAATTATAATATTAAGGAACCTAGAGAAAGGATCTAGGGACTAGAGAAGTAAGTAACAAATCTTAGTACCTATAGCAGAGATACCAGTGGTTAGGTTAACTAGGTATAGGTTTAAACTTAAAAATAAAGACAAACTAAGAGTTAACCTAAAACATATAGCGTATTATACACTATTATAGATAGCTTATATGGATAATATATGCAATATATATAGAGCACCAAAAGATAAGAACTGGAAGTACCTAGTAAGGATATATTAGGCACCAGAGAAAAAGCGGTTTAGAAATACTAAGTATATACATAAATAGCACCTAATAGAAGTATAAGGTTAAGGAAACTTAACGCTTTAACCAGAAAGATTCCTTACGGAGGAATGCCTAGATAAATAACAATAGTAGGAGTACCCAGAGAACACTTGTCTATAGTATATAGAGGAAAAGAAACAAACTAAGTATTAGCTAAAGTTAGACTAAGTACAAGCAGGATCAAGCAGCCAACAGTTAAAAAAAGGGGAGGCGTATAAAACTAGAGGGAACTAGTATTAGAGCCTTAAACCCTTAAAGAAATTTAAAGATAACACCTAAATTTAAGAGTTAAATAGCAAGATTAATAGTTTAAAGTATTAGTAGATAGTAGAGCAACTAGGAACCACATATTACTAAAGGCAGTGGAAAGGATAGGGTTACTATATAGATAAAAGGAACACCTATATCCACTTATAATAATTTTAGGAGATTAGATAGCCTATAGAGGAGGCATTATTAATCTTAAAATAGGACCTATTCAGTTAACTATTAAAGGAAGACTAGTTAGAATGTCTTTTAATATCCTACTATTAGGACAGGATAAGGCGATACTAAGAATACCTTAATTATAGGAGTACAATCTAAAAATCAATTGGGTTATAGGTTAGGTTAATATTAAGAATACTTAACGGCGCAAAGCAAGATAGTAAACCAAGTTGGTATAGTACTAAGTTAGAGCGATATACAAAGAGACTAAGTAAGGCTTAAGTTATATACCAAAGAGATACCATAAGTATGGTAAAAAGTTATAGTTACTAGAAAGTAAAAAGCTATTAGAGCATACAGCATAGGACTATAAGATAGAATTAGAAAAGGGAATAAGTCTAAAGTTTTTTCCAATCTATAAGCTTACTAAAACGGAGTTAGTAGCGCTTAAGGAGTTTATCTAGAAGAACTTACGCAAGGGATATATTAGACCATTATAGTTATTAGCAGGATATCCAGTACTATTTATCCTAAAGAAAAACGGAAAACTTAGGATGTGTATAAACTATAGACAGTTAAACAGCATTATTAGGAAAGATAGGTATCCTTTACCCTTAATTAGCAAAATCCAAGACAGAATAGGTAATATAAAGATCTTTATAAAGATAAATCTAAGATAGGCATACTATTAGATTAGAATCAAGGAAGGCAACAAATAAAAAGTAGCCTTTAGGTCAAAGGAAGGACTATATAAGCCGTTAGTTATATAGTTTGGGCTTATAAACGCACTAGTAATGTTCTAGAAGCGAATTAATAGTATATTAGGAGAACACCTAGATAAGTTTATTATAGTATACCTTAATAATATTATCATCTACTTAGAAAATAAGGAAGAACATAAAAAACATATTAAATAGGTCTTAAAGAGACTACAGGAAGAACAGATGCCAGTAGTAATTAAAAAATGCAAGTTCTTTACAAGAAAGACCGATTTTATAGGATTTATTATTAAACTAGGCCAACTTAGTATAGATCCAAAAAAGATCAAGGCTATAGTAAATTGGCAGGAACTAGAGAACGTTATATAGTTAAAATCGTTCCTAGGGTTTTGCAATTATTATAGAAGGTTTATAGCGTAGTAGTTAAAAAACATTAAGCCACTTACGCGGTTAACAAAGGAAAAAGAACTATAGGCATAGGGAAAGAAGTAATAAGAACTATTTAAAAAAGTTAAAGGGTTATTTACCTAGGAGCTAGTTCTTAAGATCTACTAACTAGGTCTAGAGACGGTTATAAAAACAGATATATTAGACTTTGCACTAAGGGCGTGCTTTATATAGAAATATTAAGACGGATAGCACCCAGTAGTATACTATAGTTAAAAGATAACACCACTAGAGTTAAACTATAACATCTATAACAAGGAGTTGTTAGGCATAGTTACAGCACTTAAAGAATAGAGAGCATTCTTATAAGGCATAAAGAAACCGTTTATAGTTAAGATAGACTATAAAAACCTTACCGGATTCCTAATAATAAAGGAACTCAACCAAAGATAGGTTAGATAGGCGGAAATGCTTATAAAATACCATTTTAAAATTTAGTATACTAAGGGTACAAACAATGCATAAGTAGACGCTCTAAGTAGAAGGGCTAAACTATAAAGTAATAAAAAGCTATTAGGAGCTTTATTACAAAAGGATTAAGACGGATTAATTAGGTATAATTATCCAAAGATTATAATAACTAAAGAAAGTTAGATCTATAAATTACTAGAGAGTAATTAGATATAAAAGATCTAAAAAGTATAAATAGAGGATCTAGACTTAGAGCAATATAAAAATAGAGAGGTAACGTATATACCTAAGTCTATTATAAAGGAGTTTGTTAAGGAATTCCATAAGGGAATAATATAAGAACACAACGGAGCTATAGGCTTAGTATTAAGACTTTAAAAGGAGTATATTATTTAAGAAATCTAGGGACTAGCAAGATAAGTTATAAAGAAATATCTAGATTGCTAAAGAAACAAACCAATAAGGTATAAACTGTATAGAGAGCTATAACCTATCAAAATACCAGGAAGACTATAGGAAGTTATATTATAGGACTTTATTGTTAAGTTACTAAAGTTAAGAGATCCTATTACAGGACAAGATTATAACGTAATTTTAGTAATAGTAGATAAGCTAACAAAGTAGGGATACTTTATAGCGTGTATAGAAGAGATATTAGTAGAAAATATTGCTAGAATCTATATAAAAGAAGTATTTACAAGACACGGAGCACCAGATAAGATTATATTAGATAGAGATCTAAGATTTATAGTAGCATTTTAGGAAGTATTTCTAGCAGAATAAGGAGTTCGCGTAGTAATATCTACAGTATATTATCCGCAGACGGACGGACAAACGGAAAAACTAAACTAGACACTAGAACAGTATCTAAGGCATTATATTAATCACGCATAGAATAATTAGGTATTATTATTACTAGTTATACAGTTTATATACAATATAACACCACAAGAAGGAATAGGGATATTACTATTTAAGGCAAATTATGGGTATAAACTAAGAACGTTATTATCACTATATTAAGCAAAAAAGACAAGTAGCACAGCTAAATAAAGAATAGAGACGTTAATAAATCTTTATGCAAACCTTATAGAAACAGCTAAACTAATACAAAAATAAATAAAAAGGTACTATAATACTAAGAGATCTAAGGGACTAGATCTTAAAGAGGGAGATAAAGTATAGCTACTACACAAAAATTTCAAAAGTTGACGACCAAGCAAGAAATTGGACTATGTTAGACTAGGACCTTTTAAAGTTAAATAAAGAATTTTATTAGTTACGTATAAGTTAAACCTACTAGCCAAAATAAAGATTTACCCTATATAATATATCGCAATGCTAGAACCGGCATACGGAAGTATTAAGCCACTAGTTTATAAGGCAGACATATATAAAGAATAAGAGAAAGACAAATAGCAAGTTTTAAAGATTATTAGTTACAAAGAGGTGGATAATAAAACGTGGTATAAAGTAAAGTAGATAGGCTATAGTAAAACTACCTAGGAACCACTAGGCAACTTAGGGAACGCTATAGAAAAGGTATAAGAGTATCAGAAAAAAGCAGGTCAGGTAATATTAATAAGGAAGGATTGCTAAAGAATAAGTCACCTAAGGGGGACCTAAGAGGAGCAATTACCGAGCTACTTAGAGTTATTTCCCTTACAGAAGGAGGGCTAGTCTTTTTGTTACTAAGCTTAGATAAACCCTATTAAACAAGTTTCTACTCCTTAAAACAAACCTTCTTATAAACACGTTTAAGACGTTAAAGATAAGTATAAGCTAAATGTTAAGCTTTAAGGACGTGTGCGGACTCTTCTAAGGCACGTTAAACCTTAAGTAGCGTAGAGGCCAGCTTACTATTAAGCTTTACAGTAGTAGATTAAACATAAGACCCTATAATAAGTTACTTAGGGAACTTAAAAACTGTTAAGAGTTATAGAATACGCATACTTAGCGTTAGAGATAGAGCGAACATCGCAGGATAATTAAATATTTACTTTAGTATACTCAGAGCAAGAGGAGGGTTATTAGGACAAAGGACTTACTAGCACAATATACACTAACCCCTCTTTAGCGCAACAAGAGTAAGGGATCGCTATTACCTTACCCAGCAATAGTATGGAGGAAACTATATAAAGGCAACGCTTAACCCAGGAAAGAGAAGAAGAAGCTTTAGGTATAATAAGTAAGAATATTAACTAGACTAATTAAACGGACATTACACCTCTAGTAGACAACTTGGAGATGTTAGGAATCTTTAAGGACAAAGATAAAGAGGAGGGAGATAGTATTACGGACGCTTTAAGTACAATATTATAACTACTTAGAGAAGAGTCAGCGGAAGCTAGTTAGTTAATATAGGTATAGTCCAGAATAGATCTAGTGGAACTATATAACAAGGAATAGTAACCAAGGTCACATAGTGTTAAACGCGTTAACTGTATTAAACAAAAGGGATGTTATATTTAATATAGATAACACGTACCTTACGTACAAGAGAGGATTTCTTAGGAGTATGGTTATGTATTTAAAGGACCTTAGTCCCTACCGTAGATAGTTCTCTCCTTGTAGTAAATCTTAGAATATAATTGGAGTTAATCTATTAGGCAACCACTCCACTAGTTATTATTATGTTGTTGTTTTGTTCTTACCTATATACCTAGCCTAATAACTAAACCCACCGTAGTTCCTGCTACAAGGTTCCGTTATATTCTTCTTCTTTTTCTTCTTCTTCTTCTTCTCCTAGCCCTTTACAGGCCTAAGTTAGGCTTTCTTTTATAATTATTAATAACAGTAATAGTTTATACTTTATTAACTTAATTAATAATATATAATAGAAAACATAATCTAAATAATTTAAACTTCTTATTAAATGGGAAGGATATAAAATATAAATTTAGGAAACCTATAACCAGATTAAGGCTAACGCGCCTTTCTTAGTAAAGGAATTCTATAAGGACCATCCTTTACAGCCTACTTTGGCTAAATGGACATAATATAAAGGTAAATAATTGCTATCTAACACGAATATACGAAATATAATAGTAGGAAACTCGAAATTAAAAAGAACTTAAAATGTATTATAACGCTTACAACGTGGTTATATAATATATAAGATGTTAAGGAACTTTAACCAGTGGTTAAAGTTGTTTAATTGGTTAGATTTGCCTTGCTAAGACCTATTATAAAGATATTAGTTCGGCTTACCGCCTTAACTAAACTAATAGCGATTTTCTATACTAGGCATAGAAAATCCTAATTGGTTTCTTTAACGATTAGAACTAGCAGAACGCTATACCGCCACTACTACTAACGCAAATATATAAAACCGCGATAAGTAATAAGTCTTGACTAAAATTGAATTATTTAGACCTTTGGCTAAAGGGGGGATACTGTAATAGGACTAGCCTAGTTATAGTAGGAATGTCTTAGTGAAACACTTGACAGATAAATCCTGATACTTTAACCGAATTCTGCCGAATTCTGCCAGCTTAATTAACTTCTGCTAAGTTCTACCAGATTAATTAAATTCTACTAAAGTCCGTCGAAGACCACGTGCGTATATGCGTATGTATTAACCACCAAGACCCCTAAGTATTTAATTATATAATTCTCTTGTTATTCCTTTCTCTTCTTTATATAACGTCTTGTCCTTAGCAAGAGCTATATACCCCTAGATTTAGATAGAATTTATATTGTTTCTTTAAATCTTCCCCAAAGCCTCTTCGCGCCCTTACAATTTTATAGACTCTATAGAGCAAAATAGAGAAGACGATTATATAGAACTACCGTTAGCGGAGCCCCTATAGATATTTAACCTTAATAGCCTACCTCCGTCAAAGCTTTCCCTAAAGGTAGGCGCGCCCATAATCCTTTTACGGAACCTCTACCCTAATAAAGGGCTCTATAACGGCACCCGTATAGTTATTACACGTGTAGGCCGCCGCTATATTAAGACTTAGGTACTTGGCGGCACCTTTTACGACTAGCTACGGCTAATTCCTTGCATTAAGCTTACCTCTATAGAGGGAGAACTGCCGTTTATTATTAGTAGAAGGCAGTTTCTAATCTAGCTATGCTTTGCTATAACCGTAAATAAGTTATAGGGGCAGCCTTTTAACTTTGTCGGCGTTAACTTATATATACCGGTCTTTACCTATAGGCAGCTATATATTGCGCTGTTAAGAGTAACAGATATAGCTAGGCTTTTACTATTACTGCCGTAGGACGGGGATGCTATAACTACTAATGTTATATATCCGGAGGTATTGCTGCAGTCTTAGTATATTACTGGCCGTTATAGGCTAAGATATAGGGGGACGGTATAGCAGTAGGGCAGTAGTAGAGTAGCAGTAGGGTAGTAGGGCAGTAGGGTAGTAGGGTAGTAGGGTAGTAGGGTAGTAAGGTAGTAGGGCAGCAGGGCAGTAATAGGGTAGTAGTAGGGCAGTAGGGCAGTAGCAGGGCAGTAGTAGGGTAGCACTTAGTCCTAAAAGGACTTCGTCCCAAAGGACAAAAGCCTGCTATAGGCGCAAGAAATAAGTAAACTTTTCTAAGGAACTGAAATTGCCGGCTATAAGTCGGCAATTTTAAAAAAATTCTTAGAAAATTTGCTTATTTCTTATAGTTAATATACTAGATCTATCCTTACTATTAAAGGTTAAGTATAGTAAGCACTTATAAGATAAGGAGGATAATAAAGATATAAAGATGTCTTTAGGTAGCTATAGGCACCGTTAAGGTTACTCTTATAGTATAGATAAATTAAGCTTTCCCCCTTAATAACGGTAGTGTTATAGGAGTCACCCACGTACGTTTGTCCCGTAACACCTACGCACGTCCCATAACTACCCCTATTTCTTTAACTACGTTAACCCAACCTATTCTATTTTCTTATCCAAATATCTTTATATTAACCATATATAGTTATGCGTATATAGCCTTCTTAATTACTATCTCGTTTTTATATATTGTATTTTAGTTTATGCCTACCTCCGTAATAGGCAGCGATAAGAGGCTTATATTATAGTTATATAATTACTAGCTAATCCTATTCAATTCTACTTTATCTTCTAAAACGCTTATTAGCCGTATTATCTACTCTTATATATACCTTCTACTAGCTTACTATCTAGCAGCTCCGCTTATAGTAATATTAAATAATTAAATAGTAAGATTGTTAGGAAAACGAGAGAGTAGTAGGGGCTAGCCTAGGGTTATTTTAGCTAGATTTGCTAATCTGCTTATATATACTTCTTTACGCTAGCCCAGGGCTATATTAGCAACATTAGCACGTTTTATACATTTTATACATTTTATACATTTTATATAATATTTCCTATAGCTGTAATATTTATAATTATAAAATAAATAATAAAATTCAACATTTAAAATTTAAAATTAAAATTAACGGTAGCTATAAGAGGTATATATTGTAGAAGCCGTATAAAGGCTTAATCTATGTTGTGATACTACTTTCTTAATTAGCAGTGTTTTTAATAATCTGCTGTCTGTCCTACCTATCCTACCTATCCTACCTATCCTGCCTATCCTGCCTGTCCTACCTATCCTACCTATCCTACCTATCCTGCCTATCCTGCCTGTCCTACCTATCCTACCTATCCTACCTATCCTATCTATCCTACTTATCCTACCTATTCTACCTGTTTTACTTATCCTACCTATCCTACCTATCTGACCGTCCTACCCAGGCCTTTTATCAATATTCAATATCAATATAAGACCGTATTGATATTAATATTAAAACCAAATTTTATATTGAAATTTTACTGAATATTGAATCCAAATTACTTATGTAAAGTCTCGGTATAGTAATATAGTTACAGTCAAGCTCCATACTGCCCTAGGCTTTAGTAGAGCTCCAAAATACAGCTGCCCTCTCACCCCTACTCTTACCACTATCGCCAACTTCACAATCCTTGGCTTGGTGTAGTTGGCAGTAGCTTCTTAGGCTCTCCTTCTTAATTTGCTAAGACGTTAAAAGCGTCTTCTATTACGCCCGTTGCCACAAGCCCTCCCCTAGCCGTAATATTACTGAGTAACCAACTCTTTAAGCATTCCATACGCTCAATATTCGTGCTTCCAAGTGACATACGGTCCCATAAGACCGTTTGCCGTGCGCCTAAAAATACTCGCTCGGCCTCTGCTAATATAGATAGAATAGATAATATATCAATAGCCATCTAAGAGAGTCATGGGTAGTTAGCTTAGTAAGTTAGATTAAGCCACCAGTTAAGAGCCGTGCCTTATATTAAGGTGGGCTTTCCTTTAATAAATTCCTTATACTCTTCCTTAACACTACCAGTGACGTCAAGCATTTGCATATAGAGTTCGGTTTCAGAAGGCTCAGTAGATTCAGTAGATTTAGAAGCCGTAGAGCTAGTTAAGCGTTCCATATAGTGGTCCTCCCAAAGCTTCCTTACTGCAGTAAATAATTGCTTGTGCCACTTCTTATTCCAGTGTCTCTTAATATAAGTCTTCCAACGCGAGGGGTAAAGTAGGATTAAGGCTGCGTACGCAGAGGTGTCATCAGTAAGCTTATAGTATTTGTCAAAGGTATACCAGCTAGTAATAATAGCAGAGAGAAGGCGTTGATTTGGGCAATATTAATTCTAAATATTGCCAATTAGCAGAGCCTTAATAGCCTCTAAAAAGCTTACCTTTGAACGCTTGAAGTGTTTAATAAAAATATCCATAGTATATAGCGTTTAATCAATTAATGAGAAGTCGCTTTGGTTTATTATTATAACCTCATAGAACAGCTTTAAGAAGGCGTGCGTGTCGTTAATAATCTGCCAATCTTCAGGTAAGAGGTAGTTATCTTTTACTTCCCTATACTAGTTCCAAGAGTACATATTAATTACCATTTAAACTTTCTTATCCTTAATAACCTCAAGTACGGTAAACCACAAATTCTACTAAGTATTATTATCTAAAGGAACTAATCGCCCGGCTAAGGCTTTAAACTCATTATAGCGAGCTTCCAACGCCCGAATATATATAATAAGGTTATAAACTTTACTAAGCGTACCAATCTCCCTCTAGCCTACAGCCTTTGCTTTCTTTATTTTTTGTGTAAGCTTCTTATCAATTGTTAAATTCTTATCAAGTAAAACTTGCCAAATGGCTTTGTCAATCGCGTCTTTATCTTTAAGGTAGAGGAAGGCTTAAAGGGCAAGATTAATAATATGGCCACTATATTGAATTCGGTGGTAAACTGGGTCCCAGTAAGGGAGTCCTCTTGCCTTAAGGCCCGCAGATATATAGCGACACATCTTATTATTCACGCCGTGATTATCGCCGCAAATATAGCCAATTCTACCTAGAATTCCATAGCTCTCAGTAACTTAAAGAAAGGCATTAGCTTGGTCTTTACCACCATATAAGGGAAGCTCTGGTAGAGCAAGTAGAGCCTTCCATAACTGCCTTATTTCCGCGTTAATAAAATAGGCGACAATTACTTGGAGGGAGCGGTGATTTAGTGACGTCCATATATTAATTAAGAAGTGGATTTTTAAGAGAGAGCCTTAAAGCTTTTCTTTTAGGATCTTGCGATATACTAAGTACAATTGCTTAATTAGCTTTGGTATAGTTCCTACCGCATTAATTGCAACTTCCTTAGCAGTATAATTAACCGTCATAAGTAACGCGTATAGCTCTAGCCAGGTAGCCGCATTGTACGGTAGATTACATATAGCAATTAGTTATATAAGAGCTTCATTAAAGGCCTCGCGATTAATAGCGCCTTAAAGAATCTGCTCTTTTTAAGCTTTATATTTAAGCTATTTAGAGCCTTCTAATTTGCTTAGTATATTCATAAGGCGTTCCTGCCGCAGTTACTTTACTTTAACCTCTCTAGCTTAAACCTCTATACTATACTTTTTGTTAAGGTAGGCGCGAACAGATGTTAAAGAGGCAGAGTCCCATTTACATATTAAGCAGTACCAGATTCAATTCCTGCCATCGCGGGTAGCTTTATAAGGAAGAGGATTACGGGCAAATTGCCAAGTAGAAGTAGCAGTAAGTCTTCGTCTTTTACGAGGTAATTAAGAGAAAGTTACACCTGGTGTACTTGGTACAGAGTTACTCAACGCATTGCTATCGCCAGAGTAGGTAAACTGATCCGAATTAAGCTCCGAAATAGTAGAGGTAGATATATTATCGTCGTCTGTTGTATTAGTAGATAAGGAAGGCATGGCGTTAGTTAAAGATAAGGTAGTTAAAGATTGGGTGTATATAGGGCGCGTAAAAACTAATAATATGGCATGCAATATTCTGTAAACCAACATTCAATGTTGGTGCATTTTAATTTTGTATAAGTTTACCTAATAAATTTAAAATACGCACGTATCGCTTAGGGGCCAGAGTCATCTACCAAGGCATCTATATAAATTTTTACTACCTCAACCCCAAAAATTGTTAATATTCAATAACTTTCAGTATTAAACATATCGTATTAATATTGCATATTGACCGTCAATATTCAATATTTAATAATCGTTAATCAATACTGAATATGGATAAAAGCACTGGTCCTACCTATCTATGCCTACCTGTCTGTGCCTGCCTGTTGTGCCTACTTATTTATGCCTACTTGTCTATACCTACCTATCTGTATCTGTAATTCGGGGGAGAGGTCAGCCCGATCAAAGGCTCTGCTTAATTCGATTGCGATTAATTGTATTAATTTAAATCGTTCTCTATGGGCGTTCGCTAGCTATACGTTTAAACGGTAGTTGTCTGGGGTGCCTCCCTAAGAGGCCTTAATTCGATTTGATTCAGTAACGGGATAATATCGAGGCTCTAGTTCGATTCGATCGATCGATTAAATTGATCGTGGTGTTCGCTGGCTGGTCGTTCAAACGATTATCGTCTGGCTCTGGCGACGGTCGTCTGGTTCTGGCGACGGTCCTCTCCTACCTACCTACCTACCTACCTACCTACCTACCTACCTACCTACCTACCTACCTACCTACCTACCTACCTGCCTGCCTGCCTGCCTGCGTCAGTGTCTGGTTCAATTTGGGGGAGGAGTCGGCCTGGTCGAAGGCTCTGATTGATTCGAATCGTTCTCTATGGCCGTTCGCTGGCTGTACATTCGAACGGTAGTCGTCTGGGGTGTCTCCTTAGGAGACCTTGATTTGATTCAGTGACCGGCCGATATCGAAGCTCTGGTTCAATTCGATCGATCGATTAATTGAATCGTTCGTGGTATTCGCTGGCTGGTCGTTCAAACGGTCGTCATCCGGTTCTGGTAACGGCCGTCTTGATCTAGCGACGGTCATCTGGTTCTGGCGACGGTCGTCTGGTTCTGCGGTCGTCTAGTGGCTGCCGTTCTGGTGGCTCCCTAGGTAGGGAGGATGTAAGGAAGGGTAAAAAATAAGGTGGCATTTAGGTGTACAAGGGGTATGTAAAGGCACGTGTAGAGCCTATTGGGAATATAGCGGGGACCCGATGGCACTGTGGAGCGCATCAGGACGATTTAGATAACTAGGAAAATTAAAGTCCTACTAAGAGCCTGCTAGGAAGCCTGCTAAGAGCCTGCTAAGAGCCCACTGGAAGGCCTTTAGAATTTTAATACCCTAATAGCAATAAATGCAATAACAGTAACAATGTTTATTTTATAGCCATAAGCTAGCTTATAGCTATAATATATATAGTATTGCGCTCTTTTAGCTGACGTAGTGCTAGCGTATAGCTTGAGGGGTCAGCTAATATGGCGGAAAGCTGGCCCCGGGCCCTAAAAATACTTTTAGCGAAACTAAATTTCCTACGCCACTCCCCGTTTTCCTAACGCTTAGCGCCTTTATTAAATGGCTATAAAGCCGTTATTTAGCTTTTACCTACGCTTTTACTAAAGTAGAGTTACTTTTAGTTAATAAGTATTATACCTTTAAGATACTTAAGTATACGCTACTTAATAATAATATAGGCCATATAAAGCTATATAGGGTTAGTTTAACATATAGGCTTATTAATCGCATAGTAGATAACTTAGAGGGCTTTAAAATAAATTAGTAACGTTATAGTGCTATAGTAAAGGCCTTACTTAATGTCCTAATTAGTAGGCGCTCTATATAATAATAAACCTTATTTTTCCCTTTATTTACTGCTTAATTTCTACCCATAAGAAATAGCCTTTCGCTCTTTTATTAAATCCTTATTACTCTACTATATGGTTTTGAAAGTCGTCAAAGTTATTTAATAGTTTAGCTTTAAATTAAAAAGTATATAACTACTACTTTAAGTTATAAAAAAAAGCCTTAATTAGATTAAAATTAGGTAAGTAGAAAGGAAGATATTTAAGTAAAATACTAGTAATATTGTAGAGGCGTTAAGCTTTCTAGGTTTAAGTAAGCAGTAGCCTTAGCGCGCCTATCCTTTATAGTTACTATATATCTTATTATAATAGATCAACATATTATCTATTACTAGAACTAAATAAGGCTATAGATAAGGCTATATATAAGTAAAACCCTTATTTTTTATCTAGTAAATAAATACTAACCAGTTAATAGAGCTTTAGTATATTAACCAACTAGGTATATAGCCCTATTAGGTATACGCTAGCAGTAAGCTCTATCTTTTAGATCTCTTTAATTCTAATATTCCCTTAATAGGCTTATTAATAGGTGCCTACCTATACTTCCTATTTATTATCTTCTTATTATAAGCTAATTTATTAATAAAAATACACTAATTACGCCTATAGTTATAGGTTTAAATAATCTAGTTATCTTTTAGGTCTAGGTTATATTATTACGCAATTATCCTTATAACCTTTCTGCTTTATCTCCTTTACTTTAGAAGTCTCCGCTATATTATATACGCCGCCACCAAATATACGGTCCCTCACTAAAAATCATATATTTTTAAAATTTAAATTCTATCTATAAAACATTAACAATAGACCCCAAAATTAACCCTAAAGAATGTCTATAGGCTACACTTGCTAGTTTAAAGCTCTAGGATCAACCTAATTACACTAAGACTGCTAAATAGTTTAGTGTTAATCGAACTACACTCTCTTAACAATATCGCAATGTTACTAAATTATACTTAGATACGCGCGATAATAAGCGTTTCCTTTTAGATGCGCAATTAAAGGCGCTTATTAAGTATATTAACGATCTTACTAAGCGTGTATTACTCCCTATAAACGCTATAGTGCGTAATTTTGGGGACTAAATTGCTAAAAGAAATCCTAGAGAGCACTAGGTTACTCGCTGGCTATTCTACTACTAAAAAGAGCTAAAAACCGGCTATCTTGCACTAATTAATAAGTCGTAAAAGAAAGCTAATTCGGCTCTCTATTATAGCCTTTATTTTGAGCTATTTAAAAGGAAGATTTAAGAATATAAGATCTAGCCGGGGAACTTATATAATATGGATAAAAAAGGCTTTCTTATTGGTTTCCTTTAGAAAGCTAAAAGGATTAAATATATAGTATCCCATGCGCGGTCACGATAGGCGCAATAAGTTAACTAACGAGCCTTGCCTACTACTTACTATCGCCAAATTTTTGTGTTATGTTTACTGAAAGCTCTATAAGAGGCTTCCGGTATGCCTTCTTCTCTAATAGAGCCTCCGCGCGCAGCGACGCAAGCCGTATAGCTTGGTTGCTTGGAGAAGATCCAAGCAGGCTCTTGCCCA
>Ga0307507_10005941_pt1 | contig 19390 bp, 2 predicted proteins | sample 7_EM_MG_FD_207223 | JGI IMG/M metagenome (GOLD analysis project Ga0307507, IMG submission 207223) | Populus trichocarpa ectomycorrhiza microbial communities from riparian zone in the Pacific Northwest, United States - 7_EM | ecosystem: Host-associated > Plants > Roots > Unclassified | place...
GCCCCTGAATATTTAATTATATGATTCTCTCGTTATTCCCTTCTCTTCTTTACGCAACGTCTTGTACTCTGCAAGAGCTATATACCCTTAGATTTAGATAGAATTTATATTATTCCTTCGAATCTTCCCCGAAGTCTCTTCGCGCCCTCACACCAGCTCTATATAGGGCTTTTAGGATAAGGTTAACATATTTCTTATATTTAGCTAGGTTATTGTTAATATAAGCAGTATAGAAAACGTCTAGGTAAGGTTATAGGGTATTATTTATAAAGTGTTAGAATAAACTTAGGGTATTTATAAGGCCAAACAGCGTTACTAAGTATTTAAATAGTCCGTATCTAGTACGGAATGCAGTAAGCTATTTATCTCTTTTTGCGATATAGAGGCGGTTAAATGCGTAAATAAGGTTAAGTTTTATGTAGTAGCGAGCCTTACTTAGTTGGTTTAATATCTCTTAAATTAACAGGAGCGGGTACTAATTCTTAATAGTAATAGCATTAAGGGCTCAGTAGTCTATACAAAAGTATAAACCACTGCTAGGTTTCTTAATAAAGATTATAGCTATAGCTATAGGCGAAGAGCTTACTCTAATAAATCCTTTACTAAGGTATTCGTCTAAGTACTTCCACAGCACTTAGAGTTCGTTTTAGAACATTCCGTATAGGGGTCTAAATACTAGCTATTTTCCTTCCTTAAGTATAATCTTATAGTTATATAGTTAGTACTCTACTAACTTATTAGCTTTCTTTTGTGAAAATACTTCTAGATACTTATAGTGGCATACTAGTACTTTTATAGCAGGGTTAGTATACTTCTTTAGTGCTAGGACCTTTTTAATATCAGCTATTGTAACGGCAAAGATTATATATTTAGGTTTAGTATTATATTGCCTTATATATAAGGTATAACTCAAGCTCTAAAGTTGGAGAGGAGCTCTTGCTGCACCTGGCCTAAAAAGACCAAAACCAACTAAAAGAACCCTGAAAATCACCCAGAGAATCCCCCTAAGATGCATGCATCGTAGGGGAGGCACACGTTAAACGACGGTGGTTCACACTTGCGCGCAACCGCCAAAACCACGCCTAGTAATGGCCCTCCATAATAAAGACGGGCGAATACCACACCATAAAGCGGAAACACCTTTATTAAGAAGGTATCTAATAAAATATAAAGCCTATTAGACGCGTCTAGTATCTAGAATTATAGGGGAGTAACTATTAGCTATAATAATCTAATATAGCTAGCAGAATGGCTCCGCTAGTTTAGTAAACCTTAGGCGCCCCTTTAGTAAACCCTTAATTAAATCCTCTAATAGCTAAGCAAAATTAAAAATAAATAAAATCCCCCTTTACTAGCAAACTATACCTGGGCTACTATAGCTGCGCTTCTATAGCATAGGGAACCCACCCCCCTTAAGACAACAACTGGGTATATAATTATAATATAACTAAATATAAAAAAAGCAGAGGGGCTTAGGGGATAATTAGAAATAGAAGTTCTTATAAAGATTTATAAAGAGGTCTATAATACTATTACAGTTTAATACCTTAGGAGCGGAGATATTAAAGTCACCCTAAAGGATTAATAGGCAAAGGAATAAGCTATAAGGGTAGGGAACAGGCTAGGAGAACATATTAGTATAAAAGTACTCTATAAGGATTACTTAGTTAAAGTCCTAGTGGTTCCTATAAGCCTTAGGGTAGAAAAGGGACGCTAGGTAGACAACATAGCAATTATATAGAAGATAGTAAGATAAACAGAACGCCTTATACTAGGACTTAAAATTACCTAAATCTAATAGCTTTATTAGGAAAATATAAACTAAGTATATAATAAAAATAATAAGAGAATATAAGGGTCGCTAAAGACTTACTAGGGAGACGCTAGACGAATATATAGCTCCCTTATTATTAGCACATATACACTAGGAATGCAAAAACTCTTTATCTAAAAAGGAATAATTATAAATGGCCTTATATATAATACAAGGCTCTATAACCACAGACTACGCCTAAAATAATACTATTGCTATATATAATAGGGACACACCTAATCCACATACGCAGCGCAGGTGTGCTATAGCCACTATATAGGCCCCCATAATACAAGATACTACTTAAATTAAAACTAAATAAAATGCGTAAACTGCCACTAAAGCATATATAAGGCGTAGGAGAGAAAAGACTGCATTAAATATAGGAGATAGAAGGCAAGGGCTTAACAGCTACGGGAATAACTGTACACTAGGTTATATAAATAGAAACAATAGGCAATAAGCCAGTAGGATATAAGTGCCTTTCCAGCATTTCCTACCTTTAATACTGGGGGGCTAGGCCAGCTATCCCAAGCCTTAATAGGCCAGAAGCAACGCCGCGCAACATTACCAGACCAAATAGGAATATAAGGGTTACAGGGGACACAAGGGAGAGAACGCCCTATAGATAGACCCTTATGGACAGCCATAGTAAGCTTAAGACTAGGACAATTAAGAATTAGACTTAATACAGCAAATATAACATTTATAGCTAACTTATAAAGGGTATATAGCTAACTAGTAAGAACAAGGGAAGAACTGGAGATAATAACAGATTTAGATATAGAAGCGTTAATAAGAACATAAAATATGGGAATAGAAAGCTCTATATAAAATAAGTAGGGACTAAGGTGTAGATATAAGAGACAGAAGTTCTAAATATCCTAGAGAAAGTAGAAATAGAAGAAGTAAGAAATAAAGGAAAGATAAAGGACCCTTACTAGGGGTCTACTACCTATCTATTATATAATATAACTGCGGTAATATAAACCACCATCTTATAAGGCCCCTACTAGACAGTCTAGACCTAGAAAAATACTATATCCTTACTATATAAGAACCGTACTATAATACCTATATATAATTAACATACTGCCCCTAAGGATTCTAACTCCTATATAAACCAAAAGCAGCTATATATATATGCTTTATAATCAGCAAGGCTATTAGCCTGTCCTTATAGTTATAGCAGGCAGTTAACCTAGATATTGTAGTTATAATAATCTATATATATAGGGGACCGGTATAAATTATTAATATATATAACCCTAGGGTTAAAGGGGTCCCACAAACAGAGAATATTATATTAGTAATAAGCTTACTGGAAACTAAAGGCATAGAGTCTATCCTACTAGGAGATATAAACCTCCACTATCTATGGTAGAGGGGTATCTATGTTACTACTAAATAATAGGTAGAGTGCTTACTAAGAGCTATAAATATCTGGGGCCTTAAGCTAGCCACCCCCCTAGGAGTAACTATATGGCAATAAGGCACCGCTAGAAGTACGATTAACCTTATATTTATAGATAAAGGCCTATACCAGAGACTTAAAAGGTGCAACCCTAAAAAAAAATAGGCACTTGCTTTAGACTATATCCCTATCCAGATACAGCTAGATCTAGATATTAAAGTACAACTAAATAGCAAAAAATACGCAATAAGGAAGCTTAAGATAAACAATTTCCTTAATACAGTTAAACAATAACTTTAAGACCTAGAAGAAATCCACCTAATACTAAACAAGTGAGGCTTATTAGCTACCCCTAAGGAAATTAACTGTAGACTAGAAAGGATCTAGGTAGTAATTAAAAATAGGCTAGAAGAGTACTGCCCAGTCTTATAACCGGGCCTCTATATGCGATATGTATGGTCTGCACAATACGCGGTTCTCGTCGCTAGCTAATAATGAGTAAGAAGGAAATATATAAGCAGCTACAACCCTAAAGACAAGAGATAATATAAAGACATAAGAAACCAGTTAAAAAATACCCTAAAAAAAAGCAAGGAATAACTAGAGATGGTTTATAAATAAGCACACTTTTAATCTAAGCCTCCCCCATAATAAAGGCCTTTGGGCTATAGCGAAATGGGCAAAAAAAAAGGCAGGGCGCTTAGTAAAAGACCTATACCTACTACCTCTATAAAGAGTAGGGGAATTACAGGCCACTAATAACAATAATAAGAAGGCAAAGATCCTTATAGAAAGGTTCTTCCCCTAACCAGCTCTAGCAGACCTTAGTGACATTATAGGTAAAATACCGGTGACTTGCCTGCGGGTCGACAGCGATATAATAATAGAGGAAATAGCCAGAACTATTAGCCGCCTTTTAAATAATATAGCACTAGGACTAGATGGGATTCTAAATAAGGCCTTAAAGACCTATGGACCACTTATAGCACCCTAGCTTATAGATGTAGCTAAAGTATGCTTTACTATAGGCTACTACCCATAACTTAGAAGATCTATAACGACGGTTGTCCTATAAAAAGAAGGTAAAGCAGATTACTTAGTCCCAGGAAGCTACCGCCCTATTGCCTTAAAAAATACCCTTAGCAAGATCTTAGAAAGGGTAATAGCGGACTATATAGCAGATATGGCTAAGGAACACGCCCTACTATTATAAAGCTAAATAGGGGCAAGAAAGAACCGCTTAATACTATTAGCACTTACGCTACTTACTACCACTATTAAATCTGCATGGGCGATATAAAGGGACTTTGTAGTATTAATACTTAGCCTAGATATTAGTGGCGCCTATAATAATATACCCCATAAGCGTCTCCTATATATCCTTAGGGCAAAGGGCTTTCTAGAATAGATTATATAATTTGTCTAAGGGTTTATAGGCCAGAAAGAAATATTACTGGTCTTTAGCGGATACCAGAGCCCCCCTATTGCAGTTATAACAGGAATACTATAAGGATTACCTCTCTTACCTATACTCTTCCTCTTCTTTATAAGTAACCTACTTAACTCCTTTAAGAAAGGGGCAACCCAGGGAATAGGCTTTATTAACAATATAAACCTAATTATATACAGGCCAATAGCCGCAGAGAATTATAGAACACTAGAAAAAGCCTATAATACCTATATAGAATAGGCAAGACGATATAAAGTCCAATTCTTACTAGAGAAATACCAGCTAATCTACTTTATAAGAAAATATAACTAATCTGCAAATCTTTAGTATATAATCCATATCTAGGGCTTTAGGGGTTAACCAGTTTAGGGCCTAAGGGTATTAGGAGTATAGGTAGACAGTAAGCTCTGGTAGAGCGCATATGCGGCGCAAGCGGCCTATAAGGGCTAAGCACAGTATATCGCATTATCTAGGATTATTAATTCTATATAGGGCCTATACTTCTAGAGGTTACGCCTATTATATATAGCAGTTATCCGGCCAACTATAACATATAGATTTAGTGTTTAGGCTATTAGAGAAACTAAAAAAGGCCCCCCTAAATTACTCCTTAAACTACTCTAAAAGGTCCAAACAGCCTACCTCTGGAGTATAATAGGCGGGTATAAGCGAACGACTACAGTACTACTAGAGAAGGAAGCCAATATCCCCCCCCTATAACTATATATTAAAGCCGCTGTAATATAAAGGGCGTAAAATAAACGTAACTCTAATGTTATAAAGTATATTAAGACACGCCTAAATAAACTATAAAGGGACCTAAGGGTGCCCTATAGGAGAATAAACTAACAACCCCAAAGTAGGGAAGATATATTAGAGAAATAGGCAAAGAAAGCAGAAGAAGAATGGTACTGCTTTAGGGCCTAGGCCTATATAGAGGAGGAAGGGAGACGCGTAAAAGGCTAGTAAAGATAATAGTAAGAGAGAGAAAGGAGCTAAAGTAGAGTATAAAGGAATACTAGGAAACTATCTACCGCAATATAATACTGGTTAGACTAACGCTAGAAAGGCGTATAGAAGTTAAAGGTATAGAGGCTAACTTAGGCAAGAGGAACCTAAGCCGTAGCATAGTTAACGCTATAGGGGGTAAACACTTAAGGGCTCTAAAAAGGCCTAATAAAGGCAGAAAATATAATAGCAATACTCTTAAGAATAGAAATAATAGGACTAAAAGATTAGCTCTACTAGGTAGGTATTCTAGTAAGTAGCCTAAGATATAAATATAGCTGGCTAAGACAGACACTAAAATATATAATACTGTTATGCCCCCTACGCACTAACTAAGAAGTAATACTCTTAGTAGCTGGCATAGAGAACTATACTACACTGCTCTTAATATAAAAAGGCCTTAAAGCGGTTACCTAGTAGCTTATTAGCTAAAACGTACTAGACTAGTTCCGGGTTATAAAGGAAATAGTAATAGAGGGTAAAGGGGCGAGTTATAGGCGCCCCCTAATAACTCTACAGTAGTAGAGTAAATTTTGCGATACTAGCGCGTCTATAGGCTTGTTACGGCAGCAGTGGTTTCTAAGGAGGTTAAAAAGTAAGGTAGAAGAGTACTACTAGTGACTCGTAGGCGCTAAGTAGGCGAGTCCTAAAAGGCGGGGAGATAGATTACGGGGTTTTCTTAAATAGAGTTTTCTCCCTATATATAAATAAGGAGTAGTCCGCGTGGGCCTAATAGGGATCCGAATCGGACGTTAAGCAATGAATAATATATATATTTAGGTTTCCTAGCGAGTTATACTAATAGGGTAGCTCTAATTATATAGATATCTAAGGTATTAAGCAAGCTTAGATTATTCTTAGTTTCTTATATAGTTTCTTATTTAGGTTTAAGTTTAGTGTTAGGTTTAAGTTTAGTGTTAGGTACAGAGTTAGTATTAGATTTAGGTTCGGATTCTTTAAGTATTTTTTTTATAGTAGAATACTAGTTCTTCTAGTACTTTTATATATTAAGCTTAAGCTTCTATTAGTTTGGGGTGGTGCAGTAATTGGGATTGGTTTATATAGTTTAGTATAATTTTTAGGTTCTTAGTAGACGTTAGTAGAAATCTTATATTATTGGAATTTAGTAGAATTCTCGGGTTAGTAGAATTAGGTAGACTTTTTAGGTATAGGGTAGACGTCAGTAAAAATTTTAGACTAGCAGATCCTAGTGGATTTTTTATATTTTAGTTTAGGGTCTAAGTAGTAAGTTATAAGGCACTTCTGCTTATAACGGAAGGCGGTAAATAGAAGCTTAAGGTTGTCCTAATTAATGGTTACCTTATATAGCTTTATATAGGGTTATTTAAGAATTACTAAGTGACCTAGGGTAGTAACAAAAAGCCTAATTAGTTCTTCGTGGTTTAGGTATTAGAGTCTTAGGAATACTACGTGGGTAATACGGCCTAAGATAGTATGTTTACCATTAAATCTAAATACGTTAATATGCCGGTTAAGGGGGGTTAGGGTAAAACTATTATCTTATACAAAGATCTTATTAATAAATCCTATGCCACTAGCTCCTATATTAATTAGGACTTAAGTATTAGCCTATTAATTATTCTACTAAAGACGATAGTTAATAGTTATACTGCGATCCTAAGAGTTAGAGTTTATAACATCTAGAGTATTTAATAAAATCCTAAGGCAGTGCCGTCCCGGAGAGTAACTTAACTTTAAGACCTTCCTTTTAGAGGTAATTGGGGCGGGGTTTCTATAGAACGTCAGTTGTAACTCTGTTCTTATAAATAGTACTTACTAAATGCGGAGTTGGAGCTAAATAAAAATTAGGGTTAGTAGCTAGAAGATTAGTACGGTAAACGGCTACTAGTATTAACTATTTGTAGATCTTTTTAGAAGGGGGCGGAGCAGTAATTAAAGAGGTGGGAGCTACTTCCACATTTAAAGTAAAGGCCTAGCTTGGTATGTTACTCTTATTTAAAGGACCCTAGTAGTGCGTATCCTAGGGTCTTAGTATTAATATCTATAGTATTAGGGTGCTTAGGCTGAGATAATAACTTAGTAGACATTTATAGAGCTGTTATATTATATTAAAAAGTAGACTTTAGTATTAGACGTAGTATATTATTATACCGTTTATTAATAACGTTTATGTAGGCGTTAAGGGCTCCTGGTAGGTCTATGCTAATTAGAAAGGTTTTTAGTTTAGGACTTATAGATTTAATAAGGCTATTAATTAGTGCGAAGTCGTTCCAGCCTGTTTCTTTTGCGTAATGGTTAAATTTGGAGAAGTATACTAGAAAGCTTTTTATTCCTTAAGCTATATAGTTTATCTTTCTCTAAGCAGTGGCTTAGCGGTTTAGGTTACTGTATATGGCTTTAAGAAGTACAACTAGACTTTATACTAAGTTTAGTTATAGAGGTTTAATAAGGTTAGCTGCGTCTCCTCCTAGTTAACTTAGGGCGTAGTAGAGTTGGTTAGCTTTAGTTAGGTATCGGTTAGTATTACTAGTTAGTTTATTTCTAAGCTAGCTTAGAAATAATTAGAGTTCTTATTATTTGCTAGTAAATATTAAAGGGTCTAGTAGTCGTTTAGATTATTATAATGCAGTAGTTGGTTTAGGGTAAATAACTACTATAGATTTAGGACTCTTATTCCGCATATTTATCTCTAGAGATAGCGTTTGGTCTTAGGGCCCTAATATAGGCATCTTAAGGATGCGGACTTCTTTTTAGAGTTCCTTAATTAATTATCTGTGTTATGCATCTTGTTTGGCTTATTATTAAGTTAAGGTGGCTTAGTTCTATATCAGGGCGTCCATAAAAGACTTCTATATCTCTGCTAATTATTCTTAGAGGGCGGATATAATGCCAGCGGCTATTACAGGGTTTTTAAGTTTATTTTATATTTTAGGGGTAGTGTATAAGGTTAATGCAACGTAGTGTTACGGAATAAGTATAAGCGGTAATAATATATAGCAAAGTAGATATTATTAAGCTATGTATATAAACTGCGTAATAAAGTTAAGACGTTGCGTAAGGAGAGAAGGTAAGGAAACGGAAAGAAAGGGTATATATTGTAAACTTAGTTGCTTAGTTAATATATATACGGAGTAGAATAGGATTTAAGTAGTGGTCCTAGCAGAACTTGGTAGGATTTAGTAGGCTTGGCAGAATATGGCAGAATGCGGCAAATTGCCGTTAGATTGCCGTAGATTGCTAGCAAATTGCCATCTCGTCATAGTCGGTCTCTTCTTGCTGCGTCAGTGGAAACAGATGGAAATAGGTAGACATATATAAGGTGTTACAGAGGTGTCCCGTAATAAGGGTCTAATATATACTACCCTAATCCCCTAATCTTTAAGGGCGATTGCAAGGAATATAGCTACTAGAAGATGCAAATCCGTAAGAAACTAACCTAGAGCGCCTACCTTTTCCCTATAGAAGATGCTAAGATTAGCTATATTATTAGGCGAATAAAGGGCATCCTATTTAATAGGCTCTTCGCTTAATAGGAGACTAGTAGTCCCTAAAAGTGGCAGTCCTACTAGGAAGCCCTTAATGACCTTAACTAAATATACCGTAACTATAACCTAGTGGCTACTAGTTAATCCAAACTATATACCCTAAAGATAAGTCCTACTAAATTATTTAATAAGTTCTATATTAAATTCTAGAAATATACCAGAGTTCTTACCTAAGATAATGTTAAAAACTAGGAAGATCTTCTTAAAAAAGTTACTTATCGCCTTAGTTATGCAGCCGCTAGCTATAATTATAACAATGTTTATAATATGGTAGTAGCCCTATAGAAGATTAAACGACGGCTAAGCTAGATTGCTACTACAAACCCCCACCTAAAGACCTCCCTATAGAAGCCCTCCGGACCTACTAAACTACTAACGCCTACTACCCTAAGTAATACTACTAGTCCTAATATCGACCTCTCTATACTAACCTTTCTGTAGAAGCTACTAGATAGAGAACGCGAGCTACTTTAAAAGCTAAGGCGTTGCTATAGATACCGTTAAAAAGGCTATTATAGCTATAGCCTAAACTACCTAATAGCTAGGTTTAGTAGCTGCTGCCTAATACCTAACCTAGTACCTTAAACACTAAATACATTGCTATGTGCCACTACCGTATAAGACAAAGATGTAGTAATAGCGGTAGAGTTAGATACGGAAACGGAAAACGCTAAGTCCTAGCCCTAAGTTATAGGTTAGGACGCCCTAATAATAAGGGGATTTATATATCGGCCTGCTTAATAGATAACTTAGTAAAGATAAATAGATGGAAATAGATAGTTTTACCTATAATAGGAATTACTGCTAAAAAAAACAATATAAAAGCCGTTCTATAATTAATTGCGGAGCCACTAATAAATTTATAAATACCTAATTTGTGCGTACTTATAACCTACCTACCTTACCCCTTACTAAAGCCCGCGCCCTATAACTTGCTGACGGCAGTTATACCGCATAGAAGATCACCTATATAGTATAACTCCACCTAGATATAAACGGGCACTAGGAAGAGCTCTAGGCCTATATTATACCACTTACTAACTACCCTATTATCCTTAAAATAAACTAGCTCGAATAATACAACCCCGCCATTAACTAGAAAAAGAGAGAAGTAACCTTTAACTCTAAATACTGCAGAGAGACTTGCCTAGGATATGGCCTAGCCGCCTCTATCTACTCCCTAGGATACCAACCTAAAGAACCCCTTATTACCCCACCTATAACTAACTGCTACTATGTAAGTGCCGTGGCCTTCTACTGTATAGCACGTAAGAAAGGCTGGACCGTTACCACAGCCTCCTAATTACGACTATATAAGCTTAATAAAGAATAGGACTACGTCCTTTATAGTAATAGGATAAATATAGTTAACCTCCTAGAAAACGATACCTCCGTAGAATTCTATGGACTTTTACCTTTAGACTTTAAGAAGTTTATAAAGCTTAAAAAAGGACTTACTAATAAGAAACTCCGCAAGCTCCTCCCTAAGAGGTACTATAACTTTATTAACGTATGCTTATAAAAGAGCGTAGATATACTCCCTCTATATTAATCTAATAACTATACTATTAATATTAAATAAGGAAAAACGCTACGCTATAAGAGACTATACCTAATATTAAAAGACGAACTCCTAGTTATTAAAAAGTATATTAACGAATACCTTAATAAAGGATTTATTTATCCTAGTATATCTCTAATAGCCGCCCCTATCCTCCTTACTAAGAAGCTAAAAGAAGGTATCCAATTCTACATTAACTATAGAGGATTTAATACTATTATAATTAAGAACTAATACCCCGTACCACTTATATTATTATTTATTGCTTAACGTCCGATTTAGATCCCTATTAGGCCTACGCGGACTACTCCTTATATATATATAGGGAGAAAACTCTTTTAAGAAAACCCTATAATCCATCTCCCTACCTTTTAGGACTCGCCTATAAGGCGCCTATAAGTTACCTATAGTGCTCTACTACCTTACTTTTTAACCTTCTTAGGAACCACTGCTGCTGTAATAAGCCTACGGACGCGCTAGTATTGTAAACTTTGCTCTACTACTATAGAGTTATTAGGGGGCGCCTATTACTTACCCCTTTGCCTTCTATTACTATTTCCTTTATAACCCAAAACTGGTCTAGTATATTTTAGCTAATAAGCTACTAGGTAACCGCCTTAAGACCTTTTTATATTAAGAGTAGTATATTATAGTTCTCTATGCTAGCTACTAAGAGTATAGCTTCTTAGTTGGTGTATAGGGGGCATAACAGTATTATATATTTTGGTGTCTGTTTTAGCTGGCTATATTTGCATCTTAAGCTGCCTACTAGAACACCTACCTAGTAGAGCTAATCTTTTAGTCCTATTATCCCTGTTCTTAAAAGTGTTGCTATTATATTTTCTGCCTTTGTTAGGCCTTCTTGGAGCTCTTAAGTGTTTACCCCCTATAGCGTTAACTATGCCATGGCTTAGGTTTCTCTTGCCTAAGTTAGCCTCTGTACCTTTGACTCCTATACGCCTCTCCAGCGTTGGTCCAACCAGTATTATATTGCGGAAGATGGTTTCCTGGCGTTCTTTCATGCTCTACTTTGGCTCCTTTCTCTTTCTTGCTGTTGTCTTTGCTGGCCTCTTGCGCGCCAGGATACATTTGCATTGCAGAGCTACAAGAGTTACATACAAAGCAGAGTTGCGGAGGCCCTCTTGCCAGGGCCCTCTACCATAGTTTTCCACTTCGGACGCCCCTTGACGTCTGTCTGCTTCCACAGCAGCCAGCCGGCCAAAACCAGCTACTGCCTGCACCTGATTTGCTCCATAAGCCTATCCTTACAGCCTACCCTGCCTAGATAAACCAACACGCGCGTCCGTCCTTTCAGGCTATACAGACAGTGTCATCAACAAGGTGTTAATCCTTCCTCCAAAACAGGTCCACCAGGAGTCAGAGCCTAGTAAAGGGGTAAGGTTCCTGGAGTCGTCCGTCGCTGCCATTGTATACCACGCCCCACAGCCGTTGCCAGCTGCTTCGCGTTACCTGTGACGCTCTCGCAATAACAGGCCGACCGTGTCTTACAGGCGTGGGCCTATAATAACTCAACGCCGCGCAGCTATTGTCAGATAATCTGTATTCTCTAAAGGCGTGGGTCACGTGCACGAGTCACGTGCACGAAGACACGTCACTGAAGACACGTCAGATCAAGGTCAAAAAAGACACGGTATAAGATCATCAATCAATCAACCCATTTCATCAATGAACTCATCTATTTGAACTTCGTGACAGCTATTGTCCCTCAGCCGCCTACTAACCAAACTTGTTGTCCTCCCATCTTAACCAACACCTGCATCTAAGTCCGTTCCAACCTATCCCATAAGTCCGTTCCAGCCCACCTATATAGGTTCGTCCCAGCTCTTTCTTAGTCCATTCCAGGAGGATTAACGTCGCCGCCCAGAGAGGGTTAACGCCGCTATATAGGAATAGAGGATTAACGTCGCCTCGGAACAGGAGGATTAACGTCGCTAGATGTGGTTAATGGTGTTGAGATTCTTCCTGTGCCCTCACTGCCATAGCAGTCTTAGAGCGGAACAAGTACAGAGGTGCCCTGTCATCCCCTTAGACCTATCGCTTCTGCCAGCAAGTACAAGCGCTAGCTTATGGCCCTAGATCGGTCACCTAGGTAAAGAGATGTCGGGTAGTTCTTAAAACCATTCCTCTGTTCTGATAAATTGTCTGTTGTTGTTCAGGTCAAGAGCGCCAAGACCCGCAAAAACTCTGCTGTTCTAACAGCGTTAAGGACTAAGCATTCGAAAGCGCCCTCTAGCCACGACGTAACGCCGCTGCATCAGTAACAGACGAGATCCTCACTCTCAGCTTGACCGTACGGACAAGATGAGACGGAAAGGAACCCCCATAGGACAGTATAGGTCGGATCTCGGTTTTGGTATTCCTTTTCCCCGTACCACTTATATATAAGACTCTTAAGCGGCTTAGTTAAGCCAAAATTTATACTAAGTTTAATATTATCGCCGCCTTTAACTGCCTCTAAATACGGGAAGGTAATAAATAGAAAACCGCATTTATATTACGCTTTGGCCAATTTAAATATACTATTATGCCCTTTAGCGTATATAACGGCCTAAGCAGCTTCTAAAGCTATATTAATAACGCCTTACGGGATTACCTTAACGACTTCTACTCTACGTACCTGGATAATATACTTATTTATAGTAATAATCCCTTTAAGTATACTAAGCACGTTTAAAAGGTTCTATAGCGCCTTAGGGATATAGGACTTTATATTAATTTAAAGAAGTGCAAATTCTTAGTTATAGAAGTAAAATACCTTAGACTAATTATTACTACTAAGGGTGTCCGTATAGATCCCAAGAAGGTATATATAATTACCAAATAGTAAACCCCTAACTGCATTAAGGACGTATAAGCTTTCCTTAGTTTCGCTAACTTTTATTAAAAATTTATATATAACTTCTTAGGTGTTATAGCACCACTTATAGTAATAATGCGAACGAAGGGCCTTTTCGTAAAATAAAGAAAAATATATCTATGTTTTATCTAGACGTCTAAATATAAGAAGGCGTTCTAAGACCTTAAAGATACTTTTACTAAAGCACCTATCCTAGCCTACTTTATACCAGGATAATAACTCTATCTTAAGACTAACTCCTTAGACTACGTTAACGCAGGCGTCCTCTCTTAGATAGGTAATAACGGCCTCTTTTACCTAGTTACATTCTACTTGTTTAAGCTTATACTATAAGAATATAACTATAAGATCTATAATAAGGAACTTCTCGCGATTATATAAGCGTTTAAGGAATTCTGACTAGAACTCTCCTTAGCAGAACCTAACTAGCCAACTAAAGTCCTTACGGATTATTGCAACCTTAAGTACTTTATAACTATAAAACAGCTAAACTAACGCTAAGCACGCTAGAACGAGTTTCTCTTTAGTTTTAACTTTAAAATCATATATAGGCTAGGAGTATAAGGTACTAAGCCTAATAGCCTAATACGCCGCTTATAAGACCTTCCTTAGTTTAAAGATAACCTCTATAACTAGTTCCAATAACGGACGATCCTAAAAGCACGAAATTTAGCCCTAGGTATGCTACCTATAATAGAGCTAACTATACCTTAGCTCTATACTATAGAACTAGAATTACCTCCCGAAATTAATAAGCTTATTACTACGGTATATAATACCTCTATTAACCCATTACTATATTAACTTATTGCCGTAAAGACCACTGGCGCCTATACGCTACTAACTAACCTCTAAAGCTTAGGCTAGATTAATATAGTAGCCTTAGGAGTAAAAGAGAATAGACTCTATTATAGAGGCCATCTATTCATCCCTAATTTAGAAAATCTATAATAGTAACTAATCTAAATGGCCTATAATCTCTAATTAAGCGGCTACCTAGATAGAGGAGGAACCTATAAGCTTCTTAGCCAATACTACTTCTAGCCTAAAATAATAGACTTAGTTAAACGCTTTATAGGTGCCTGTTACGGTTATAAGCGCGCTAAGGCCTTTAATATAAAGTATTAAGGACTACTACACCCTCTACCAGTACCTATACGACAATAGGCAGATATTGCTATAGATTTTGTTATTAACCTACTACCCTATAAATAATACGGCCGTACCTATAATAATATCCTTATAATAATATGCCGACTTATAAAAGAGCGCCACTACGTCCCAACTAAAGGCGTAGCCGTTAACGACATTATTAACGCCTTCCTTTGCGAAATCTACCGATTATATAGGTTACTTGACTTAATTACATCTAACTAAGGCATATAGTTCGGCTCTAATATATAGAGACGAATCTGCTAACGCCTTAGCGTCTCCGTTAAGATATCTATATCCTTTTACTATAAAACTACTAGGTAACCGGAAAACGCTAATACTAGTATAAAAGCGTACCTATAATAGGTAGTCGCCTATAGTTAAGATAACTAGGTGGATTACCTCCCACTAGGTAAATTTGTAGTAAATAACCACGTCTTAACTACTATAGGACTTACCCCATTCTTTATAAATAAGGGATATTACCCCTAATTTAGTATGGAGCCACCAGAACCTATTAATAAGAAACTGCTATATAGAAAATGCCTTAAGATGCTACTTACTAACCAGTATACAGACCGTATAAAAAATCTACTTAACTACTATAAGGGAGAAATGGCCTGGGCTTAAGTAAAATAGGCCTACTTCGCTAACTATTATAGAACGCCACTACTAGAGATGTGTGTTGGCGACTAGGTATAGCTAGATGCACGTAATATCTCTATATAGAGGCCTATAAAGTTATTTAATTATAAGAACCTTGGCCTCTATTTAATTAAATAAGTTATTAATAGGGGAGCCGTATATAAGCTAGAGCTCCTACTTACCCTAGCTACCTATAGGATATAGCCTATATTTTACCTATAGCTACTATACCTTTACTAGCCTAATCCCTTACTGGGATAGATATAGCCTAAACCCCTACTAGTACTAATCTAAGATAAGAATAAAGATAAGACCTATAAGGAGTGGATTGTTAAATAAATTATTGACTTTAAATACTTTGGTAAAGGCAGAGTACGGCGGCTCTACTATAAAGCTATCTACGCAGGATTTGATATAGATTAGCCAGAATGGTAACTATAGAAAGACTTTAAAAATGCAAAGGATTTAATTAGCGACTTCTACCACGCGAACCTATAGAAACTAGGCCTAAGTAGAGATTTTATATCTAATCCTCTATAGGAGCCCTTATAGAGTTAAACCGTTGTATATTACTACGTAAGGGTAAATTGCCATTAGATTGCCGTAGATTGCTATTATATAATAGTAAAATGTGATTACGTAACTAGAATATTGTTAAGATGTCTAGGAACTTTAACTAGCGGTTAAAGTTATTTAATTAGTTAAATTCTTAGGTGCCAAGCCTTATTATATAATATTATTGCAAACCTTTAGCAATACCCCCTTTTTTCTTTCTCTTTTCTATACCTTAAGTGTCCCTTCTATATATATATAGTACGAAAGGTGCAACCCTGAAGAAGCATAGGCACTCGCTTTAGACCACATCCCTATCCAAATACAGCTAGATCTAGACATTAAAGCACAACCAAATAGCAAAAGATACGCAATAAGGAAGCTTAAGACAGACAATTTCCTTAATATAGTTAAACAACAACTTTAAGACCTAGAAGAAATCCACCCGATACCAAATAAGCGAGGCTCATTGGCTACCCCTAAGGAAATTAACTATAGACTAGAAAGGATCCAGGCAGCAATTAAAAATGGGCTGGAAGAGCACTGCCCAGTCTCACGACTAGGCCCCTACGCGCGACACGCATAATCCGCATAATGCGCGGTTCTTGTCACGAGCTAATAATAAGCAAAAAGGAAATATATAAGCAGCCATAACTCTAAAGACGAGAGATAATACAAAGATATAAGAAACTAGTTAAAGAATACCCTAAAAAAAGAAGTAAGGAATAACTGGAGATAGTTTATAAATGAGTATATTTTTAACCCAAGCCTCCCCTATAATAAAGGCCTTTGGGCTATAGCGAAATAGGTAAAAAAAAAAAGGTAGGGCGCCTAGTAGAAGACCTATACCTACTACCCCTATAAAGAGCAGGGGAATTACAGGCTACTAATAATAATAATAAGAAGGCAAAGATTCTTATAAAAAGGTTCTTCCCCTAACCAGCTCTAGTAGACTTTAGTAATATTATAGGTAAAACACTAGTAACTCGCCTACAGGTTAACAGCGATATAATAATAGAGAAAATAGCTAGAACTATTAGCCGCCTTTTAAATAATATAGTACTAGGACCAGATAGGATTCTAAATAAGGCCTTAAAGACCTATGGACCACTTATAGCACCCTAGCTTGTAGATATAGCCAGAGTATACTTTACTATAGGCTATTACCTATAACTTAGAAGATCTATAACGACGGTTATCCTATAAAAAGAAGGTAAAGTAGATTACTTAGTCCTAGGAAGCTACCGCCCTATTACCTTAAAAAATACCCTTAGTAAGATCTTAGAAAGGGTAATAGCGGACTATATAGTAGATATGGCTAAGGAACATACCCTACTACCACAAAGCTAAATAGTGGCAAGAAAGAACCGCTTAACACTATTAACACTTACGCTACTTACTGCCACTATTAAATCTGCATGGGCGATATAAAGGGACTTTATAGTATTAATGCTTAGCCTAGATATTAGTGGCGTCTATAATAATATGCCCTATAAGCGTCTCCTATATATTCTTAGGGCAAAGGGCTTTCTAGAATAGATTATATAATTTATCTAAGGGTTTATAGGCCAGAAAGAAATATTACTAGTCTTTAGTGGATACTAGAGCCCCCCTATTATAGTTGTAACAGGAATACTATAAGGATTACCCCTTTTACCTATACTCTTCCTCTTTTTTGTAAGTAACCTGCTTAACTTCTTTAAGGAAGGGGCGACCTAGGGGATAGACTTTATTAATAGCACAAACCTAATTATATACGGTCTAATAGCCGTAGAGAATTGTAGAACACTAGAGAAAGCCTATAATACCTATATAGAATAGGCAAGATAATATAGAGTCTAATTCTTACTAGAGAAATACTAGCTAATCCACTTTATAAGAAAATACAACTAATCTATAGATCTCTAGCATATAATCTATATTTAAGGCTTTGGGGGTTAACTAGTTTAGGGCCTAAGGGTATTAGGAGTATAGGTAAATAGCAAGCTCTAGTAGAGCGTATATATAGCGTAAGCGGCCTATAAGGGCTAAGTATAGTATATTATATTATCTAGGATTGTTAATTCTATATAGGGCCTATACTTCTAGAGGTTACGCCTATTATATATAGCAGTTATCTGGCTAACCATAATATATAAATCTAGTATTTGGGCCATTAGAGAAACCAAGAAAGGCCCCCCTAAATTACTCCTTAAACCAGTTTAAAAGGTCTAAACAGCCTACCTCTAGAGTATAATAGGTAGGTATAAGTAAACGGCTATAGCACTGCTAGAGAAGGAAGCCAATGTCCTCCCCCTATAACTATATATTAAAGCCGCTGAAATATAAAGGGCGTAAAATAAATATAACTCTAATATTATAAAGTATATTAAGATATACCTAAATAAACTATAGAGGGACCTAAGGGTGCCCTATAGGAGAATAAACCAATAACCCTAAAGTAGGGAAGATATATTAGAGAAACAGGCGAAGAAAGTAGAAGAAGAATAGTGCTGCTTTAGGGCCTAGGCCTATATAGAGGAGGAAGGGAGACGCGTAAGAGGCTAGTAAAGATAATAGTAAGAGAGAGAAAGAAGCTAAAGTAAAGTATAAAGGAATACTAGGAAACTATCCACTATAATATAATACTGGTTGGACTAATGCTGGAGAGGTATATAGGAGTTAAAGATACAAAGGCTAACTTAGGCAAGAGGAACCTAAGCCATAGCATGGTTAACGCCATAGGGGGTAAATACTTAAGGGCTCTAAAAAGGCCTAATAAAGGCAGAAAATATAATAGTAATACTCTTAAGAATAGGAATAATAGGACTAAAAGATTAGCTCTACTAGGTAGGTATTTTAGTAGGTAGCCTAAAATATAAATATAGCTGGCTAAGATAGACACTAAAATATATAATACTATTATACCCCCTACGCATTAACTAAAAAGTAATACTTTTAGTAGCTAGCATAGAGAACTATATTATACTACTCTTAATATAAAAAGGCCTTAAAGTAGTTACCTAGTAGCTTATTAGCTAAAATGTACTAGACTAGTTCTGGGTTATAAAGGAAATAGTAACAAAGGGTAAAAGGGCGAGTTATAGGCGCCCCCTAATAACTCTATAGTAGTAGAGTAAGGTTTGCGATACTAGCGCGTCTATAGGCTTGTTACGGCAGTAGTGGTTCCCAAGGAGGTTAAAAAGTAAGGTAGAAGAGTACCACTGGTAACTTATAGACGTTAAGTAGATAAGTCCTAAAAGGTAGGGAGATGGATTACGGGGTTTTCTTAAATAGAGTTTTCTCCCTATATGTAAATAAGGAGTAGTCCGCATGGGCCCAATAGGGATCCAAATTGGACGTTAAGCAATAAATAATATATATATATATATATATATATATATATATATA